>Ga0194135_10000582_pt1 | contig 21545 bp, 26 predicted proteins | sample LitLau_LLRF_2013_FD_134024 | JGI IMG/M metagenome (GOLD analysis project Ga0194135, IMG submission 134024) | Freshwater sediment microbial communities in response to fracking from North America - Little Laurel Run_MetaG_LLRF_2013 (version 2) | ecosystem: Environmental > Aquatic > Freshwater >...
CAACGCCGTACTGGATCAGTGGCTTGTTCACCACCGGCAGCATTTCTTTAGGCATGGCTTTAGTCGCTGGCAGGAAGCGAGTACCGTAACCGGCTGCTGGGAACAAGCATTTCTTGATCATATGAGTCCTTAAAAAGGCTGTGCGTGCGAGTTTCGGCGCAGTCTAATCAGGCGGCGTGCACCTTACAATGCCCCGCGCTGGCTAACCGCTGCCATCATAGAGAAATAAAGCGCCATATAGTTCCGTAGCATTCATCAGTTAGCGCTCAAGGTAAACGACCACGACCCCGCAGGCCTTGAAATCCGCCGCCTGCGCGCCGGACACAAGCATCGAGCGGACACGCCGCCGCAGCCATCTCAAACGCCCTCGCAGCGCCTCTGCCAGGCGCGACTGATGGCACCGTTCACGGCCTTCGGCCACCTCTGGGCAGTTCGCGGAATATTCCGTCTATCGAGCAGCGGCACTTTTGCGCAGCGGCGGCGGACTAAGGGGATGCGCTGTACCGAAATGGCCATTAGCTATAGCATCGCAACGCTGGTGCATGGCCCCAAGCTCCCCCTCCTCTGCAGACGACGAAATCCCCCATGAACAGACTTCTCGCAGTCACCGCGGTACTGGCTCTGACCGGATGCGCCACCGCCTCCAATACTTACCTGGCCAATGGCGAGCAGGGCCTGAGCATCGATTGCTCCGGAGAAGCCGGCTCCTGGGCCAGCTGCTATGAAAAGGCCGACGCCTCCTGCGCCGGTACCGGCTATCGGATCGTCAGCACCGACGGCACCCCGGCCCCCAAGGAAAGCGACAAGACCCTGGGCGTCGATGTCGGCAACTACAAGAGCCGCAGCGTGGTGGTGGTCTGCAAGTAGCGCACGGACGCCCGCTACATATGAATTTCGGCGAACTTGATGCCCAGGCCGCGAATGGTTTCGATCAGGTCGTCGAGGCGAGCGAAAGACTCCACCTCGTCACTGTCATCCACCAGAAAATAGCTGCGCCCGGCGCTTTTCTTGAAGAACACGATCCACTCCCCGGAATTGGCCGGGTTCTGGATCACATGGGTGGCAGAGATCGAGCCCTCTGCATGCTTTTCCCTGACGTGTTCCCGCTTCATGCTCTCTCCCAAAAAAGCGATGCCGCCAAAGCGTGAGCCCAGGCGGCATCGGTAACGACAGGCGCTAGTTTATCGGATGCCCTGACCGATCAGCACGCCTTCTACGGTCTGACCGTACAAATTTACCCCGTCATTGGCGTGAAACTTGACCCGGGTCTTCTCGATCGAGCCCTCCACCAGACGCGGATCCTGCGGCCGTTCATGGCTGTTGACGAAGGCCGCCACGTCCCACGCCTGCTGATCGCTCAAGCTGCCGCCCTTGCCCAGGGGCATGTTGTGCTTGATAAAGGACGCCGCGGTATTGATCCGGTGCATCCCCGCCCCCCAGTTGTAGGAATCCTTGCCCCACAGCGGCGGCATCACGTAATCGGCCCCGACCTTCTGCCCCTGCCCTTGTTCACCATGGCAGACCGCACATTGCGCCTGGTACACCGCCGCGCCCTGCTTCAAGTCATAACCCTTGGCTGGCTGGGCCACATCGGGATACCCCCGGCCCGGCAGTTCGACGCCCAGTGGCGCCTTGCTCGCCAACCAGTAGGCATATACCGACAGCGCGGTGATCTCCGGGCTGTCGGCCGCCGGCGGCTGACCACCGTTCATGCTGAACTGAAAGCAGCCCTGCAAGCGTTCGGCGAAGGTGTTCACCTTGTCGTTCTTCTTGCGGTAGGCGGGGTACATCGGATAGGCGCCCCACAGCGGCGCAGAGTTGGCCAGACGCCCCTGATCGAGGTGGCAGTTGCTGCAATTGAGCCCATTGCCCACGTATTGCGGCGCGCGGCGCTTGGTGTCGACGAACAGCGCATGGCCCTCGCGCACCAGCTTGCCGTAGGCGTTGTCCGGCAACTCGCTTTCGGCGGGCGGCTTGAAGTACTGGGCCTGGGCCGAAGCGCTTGGCGCCGGTATCTGCGACTGGTCTTCCATGGCAATGCCGGCGGCTTGTACCTGGGCGGCGAGCAATGCCAGCAACGGCCCGGCAATCAATAGTTTCATGGCCGCGCCTCCTGGGGTTGCAGTTGGGCAAAGTAGTCCGCCACGGCCGTGACCTCGTCGGCACTCAGGGATTTGGCGACATGCCCCATCAGGTCATTGGGATCGTTGTGACGAGTGCCGTCGCGCCAGGCGTTCAACTGAGCCACCAGGTAAGCGGCGGGCTGTCCGGCAAGCGGTGGAAAGGCCACGCCCACACCGACGCCACCCGGCCCGTGACAACTGACGCACTCGGGCACCTGACGCTCCCAGGCACCGCGCAGGGCCAGGCGCTCGCCAACGCCGCTGGCGCTCTGGCTGCGCAGGGTCTGCGGGGTCTGTGGCCCGGGCATCGCCGCCAGGGTCGCGGTGACCGCGGTGATTTCCTCTTCGCTCAAGGCCTTGGCCAGGGGCTGCATCACCGGGTTGCTGCGGGCGCCGCTGCGAAAGTCGTGCAACTGCTTGGCCAGGTAGCCCGCCGGCAACCCCGCCAGACGCGGAAAGCCGGCAGGCGCCAGCCCCATTGCATCAGCGCCGTGACAGGCCAGGCAGGCCGTTGCCCCTGGCTGGGCGCCACCCTGGGTGAACACCTTCTGGCCGTCGACGGCAGAGGCAGATTGCACAAACAGCAGCATCAGGCCGCTCAATAACATTCGATCCAGTGGGATCATATGCACTCCATTATTCTAGTTATATGCTTAGACCCAGCCGGTATAAGCGCACAAATAGTAGGGCAATAGATCCACAGCGACAATGCAAAATGGCTGCCTGTGCCACTGCACGCTGGCCGCTGTCGCACTGGACGGACGCGGCCCGGCAGGGAGGAGTTTGAACCGGCCAGCGCCTGCGGCACCCGCGCAAGGGACGCCAGGACGCGCCTGGGCCTGGAGGCTCAACCGGAGATGCAGGCCTCCCCCGCCTTGCGCACGTCCTGAGGCCGCAAGGGGTTGTTGGACATCTGCTCATGCAGCTTGATGCTGCTGCCCCCGGAGCGTTCATCGATGTAGAACACCGCCGCCGGGGCCGACGACAGGCTCTGGGGCACTAGCACGCGATAACCGTTCTTGTGCGGCTCGACCTGCAACGCACCGCGACTGCCGGAGAGCTTGCCGCTCAGGCACTGGACGTACTCCTGGGGCTTCTTGCCGGAGATGACGTTCAGGGTCGGCGGCGTCTGGTTGATGTCCGAAACCGTCGCACAGCCACTGATGGCCAACAGCACAATCCACACCCAGCGTTTCATAGCAAACCTCCAATAAATGCCCCTCCGACAGCAACGGCGCTGTTTTTCTCCGGAGGCACGGCTTTATCGCCGATAAAAATCCAAATAACTGTTTTAAATTGTCAAACCGCGACGCGGGGGCCGAATAATACCCCGTTGGGCCTGATAAACTGCGCCATCGCCCACGCACCTGTTTTGTTTTTTTGTAGCTATAGCCCTTCTGGAGGCGCCCATGAAATTCATCCACCAGCGCGAGCACCTGAACGAAGACGATATCGTCGTCATCGAATGCTCCCAGGTCTGCAACATTCGCCTGATGAGCGACGCCAACTTCCGCAGCTTCAAGAATGGCGGCCGCCACACCTATCACGGCGGCGCTTTCGACAAGTTTCCGGCGAAGATCACCGCACCCAGCACCGGCTTCTGGAACATCACCATCGACACCGTCAACCGGCGCCCGATCAGCGTGACCCGCAAGCCGAACCTGAGCCACTCGATCCGCATCATTCGCCGTTCCAGCTCGAAACTGCGTTAAGCCACCTCCCCTCTGCGACAACAGGTAATCCCGTGCCCCAGACCACCAAGTACGTCATCAAATACAAGCTCAACGGCGAGCGCCGCTTCGAATTCGCCCAGCTGGAAAACGGCACCCAGGAAGAAGCCCTGGCCGCCCTGGAAGCCCTGCATGGTCAGTCCGACGACGTGATCAGCGACGTCAACGTCAGCAAGGCCCTGTAACTCCCCCACCCCGGATTCGAGCGCAAGCAGCGGAGTGCGTACTGGACAGCCGAGCCCCAGACTGCCCGGGATCTTACTGCTCCAGGACACTCGCGCCATGCCCGCTTCCTCGCTGCACCTGCGTCTGCAACAACTGGACTGGGCCCGCATCGCGCAGGCCCTGGACCAGGACGGCTGCGCCCGCCTCGAAGGCCTGCTGACGGCCCAGCAGTGCCAGGCCCTCAGCGCGCTGTATCCGCAGCCCGAACTGTTCCGCGCGAAAGTGCTGATGGCCCGCCATGGTTTCGGTCGCGGTCAGTACCAGTACTTTGGCTATCCGCTGCCCGAGCCGGTGGCTCAACTGCGCCAGCAGCTCTATCCCCATCTGGTGGAGCAGGCCAACCGCTGGAACCAGAGCCTGAACATCGACGTGCGCTACCCGGCAGAACATTCGGCATTCATCCAGCGCTGTCACGCCGCCGGCCAGTCGCGCCCTACGCCACTGTTGCTGCAATACGGCCCCGAGGACTACAACTGCCTGCATCAGGATCTGTATGGCGAGCAGGTGTTTCCCCTGCAGGCGGTGTTCATGCTGTCCCGGCCCGGAACCGACTTCACCGGCGGCGAACTGGTGCTCACCGAGCAGCGTCCGCGCATGCAATCGCGGCCACAGGTCATTGGTCTGAAGCAAGGTGATGGGTTGCTTTTCGCCGTGCATCATCGGCCGGTAAAAGGTGCGCGCGGGCATTATCGGGTGACCCTGCGCCACGGGGTCAGCCGCGTGCACAGCGGCCAGCGCCACACCCTTGGAGTGATCTTTCACGATGCCTTGTAACCCAGACGCCCCGGCCAATCTCGGGCTCTTTGCCGAAAGCGACCTGCAGCAACCGCCACGCACCGAGGCACTGGGCCCCCAGGCCCTGGTCCTGCGCGGCTTTGCCCTGCCCTGGATCGAGCGCCTGCTGCCCAGGCTCGACGAAGTGCTGGCGGCGGCGCCCTTTCGCCAGATGCTGACGCCGGGCGGCCATACCATGTCCGTCGGCTTGAGCAGTTGCGGCGCGCTGGGCTGGACCACCGACCGCCACGGCTACCGCTACAGCGCCATCGACCCGCAGAGCCTGCGGCCCTGGCCGGCAATGCCGAAAGTATTCCGGCAACTGGCCGAGCACGCGGCGCAAGCCGCCGGCTTCAACGACTTCAATCCCGACTCCTGCCTGATCAACTGCTACCGCCCCGGCGCCAAGATGTCCCTGCACCAGGACAAGAACGAACGCGACTTCAACGCCCCCATCGTTTCCCTGTCCCTGGGGCTGCCGGCGATCTTCCTGTTTGGCGGCCAGCAGCGCAGCGACCGGAGCCAGCGGGTGCCACTGCTGCACGCTGACGTGGTGGTCTGGGGCGGCGTGGACCGCCTGCGCTATCACGGGGTGCTGCCGCTCAAGGATGGTAGTCACCCAGAGCTTGGCCGACAGCGGATCAACCTGACCTTTCGCCGTGCCGGGTGAGCGCGGGAATTCCAGCGCAAGCCACGGAGTGCCGGGCCGCCCCCGGGCGGCTAATCTGGCCGCCACGCCCAGCCGAGGACCGATCATGAATGCCCCATCGCGCAAACAGCGCATCGAACAGGACCCACGCTGGCAGGCCGTGCTAAAGCGCGACGCCAGCGCCGATGCCAGCTTCGTCTACGCCGTGCGCACCACCGGTGTGTACTGCCGCCCCAGCAGCCTGTCGCGACTGCCGAAGGCAGAAAACGTCGAGTTCTTCGACAGCGCCGAACAGGCCGAAGCCGCAGGCTATCGGCCGAGTAAACGCCAGGCCAGCGACCAGACCCAGATCGCGGCGCAGCATGCGGCGATGGTGGCCGAGGCTTGTCGGCAGATCGAGCGCGCCGAATCGGTCCCCAGCCTGGAGCAACTGGCACAGCACGCGGGCATGAGCAGCTACCACTTCCACCGGGTGTTCAAGGCCGCCACCGGACTCACGCCCCGAGGCTACGCCAACGCCCAGCGCTCGCGCAGAGTCCGCCACCACCTGGAGAACGGCCACTCGGTGACCGACGCCTTGTACGACGCCGGCTTCAATTCCAACAGCCGCTTCTATGAGGCGGCCGACCAATTGCTGGGCATGAAACCCAGCGATTACCGTGCCGGTGGCCCCAACACCGATATCCGCTTTGCCGTGGGCCAGTGCTCCCTGGGTGCGATCCTGGTGGCCCGGAGCGAGCGCGGGGTCTGCGCCATCCTCCTGGGGGACGACCCCAACCAGCTGGTGGAGCAACTGCAGGACAAGTTTCCCCGGGCCAACCTGTTGGGCGCCGACGCGGATTTCGAGCGTCTGGTGGCCCAGGTGGTGGGTTTTGTCGAAGCGCCGGCCATCGGCCTGGATCTGCCCCTGGACCTGCGCGGTACCGCGTTTCAGGAACGGGTATGGCAGGCCCTCAAGAGCATTCCCGCCGGCAGCACCGCCAGCTACGCCGAGATCGCCCAGCGCATCGGCGCGCCCAAGTCGATGCGTGCGGTGGCCCAGGCCTGCGCGGCCAACAGCCTGGCGGTGGCGATCCCCTGCCACCGGGTGGTGCGCAGCGACGGCAGCCTTTCCGGCTACCGCTGGGGGGTGGAGCGCAAGCGTCAGTTGCTGGAACGCGAAGCGCTGCCCGAGTCTTGAATGCCGATGTAGATGGCCACCGAGTCGGGGCTGGTATAGACCTCGAAATCCGTGGCGAAGGCACGACGGACCTGGGGATTGTCCTGAAAGTAGGCCCAGATCAGGCCCCAGGTCTGGATCACGCAATCGGGCATCGCGCCCCGGGCGCTGAACACCAGGTAGTCACCGCCCTGGACCTGCACACTGGGGTAATCGGCGCTGGCGCCACTGACCGCCACCCCGGCCATCACGTCGAAGGCCCCGGAGGCATCGGACTCGTAGTTGGAATACACGCCATAGACAAACGAGTCCGCTTGCCGCGAGGTGATCTGGTTGAACAGGTCTTCGACATAGAAACGTTGCCACATCGGCCCGATCCGGGCGCTGTCCGCCTGTTGCTCCGCCGCGTTGCAGGTCCGTACTTGCAGGCCGGCAACGCTAAAGGGCAGGACTTCGCGCAGTTTTACATCCATGGTCGGCATTCCTTTTTTTTTGGGGGGGGCGATGAGGAAAAATATCCGCCGCAGTCTAGCCTCGGATAGACGCCGCCGACAGCCGTCGACACGGCGGTTGAATCGGTTGTCGAGGTGCCCGATTGAGCCCGGAGTGAAAAGTCAGCTGGCCGCGCAACGCCCTGGCCTGATAAAACCCCGGGGCGCTTCGCCCAATCCTGCCGACGGAGAACCCTTGCACATGAGCCACTGGACTGATCGCCGCCTCCTCGACCTGCTGGGCATCGAACTGCCCATCATCCAAGCCCCCATGGCCGGGGCCACCGGCGCCGCCATGGTGATCGGCGCCAGCCGCGCCGGCGCCCTGGGCTCGCTGCCCTGCGCCATGCTCAGCCCCGAACAGATTCGCCTGGAGGTGCAGACCATCCGGGCCGCCACCCGCCACCCGCTGAACCTGAACTTCTTCTGCCACTCGATGCCCGCCGTCGACCCCGAGCAGGAGGCCCGCTGGAAAGAGGCCCTGAAACCCTACTACCAGGAGCTGGGAGCGGATTTCGACGCCCCGACGCCCGTCAGCAACCGTGCGCCCTTCGATGACGCCAGTTGCCAACTGGTGGAGGAACTGCGACCCGAGGTGGTGAGTTTTCACTTCGGCCTGCCGGAGCCGGCGCTACTGGCTCGGGTCAAGGCCACTGGCGCCAAGGTGCTGTCTTCGGCCAGCACCGTGGATGAGGCGCTGTGGCTGCAAGCCCACGGTTGCGACGCGATCATCGCCATGGGCTACGAAGCCGGCGGCCATCGGGCGATCTTCCTCAGCGATGACCTCGACACCCAGGTCGGCACCATGGCCCTGGTGCCGCAGATCGTCGATGCCGTGAAGGTGCCGGTCATCGCTGCCGGCGGTATCGGCGACGCCCGGGGCATCGTCGCTGCCCTGGCCCTGGGCGCCTCGGCGGTACAGCTGGGCACCGCCTACCTGTTCACCCCGGAAGCCAAGATCAGCGCGGCCCACCACCGGGCCCTGCGCACCGCCAAGGAAAGCCAGACCGCCCTGACCAACCTGTTCACCGGCCGCCCGGCCCGGGGCATCGTCAACCGGGTGATGCGCGAAATCGGCCCCATCAGCCCGCTGGCTCCGGCCTTTCCCCGCGCCGGTGGCGCCTTGCTGCCGCTCAAGGCCAAGGACGAGGCGGACTTTGCCAACCTGTGGTCCGGCCAGGCCCTGCGCCTGGGCATCGAGCTGCCGGCCTACGAGCTGACCCTGCGCCTGGCCGAACAGACGCTGGCCCAGTTGAACAGACGCTGAGGAACAGGGCCGCGACTTCGGTCGCGGCCCTGTGCATGGGGGGACCGTTTCGCAGTTCCGCTGGCTGGCGATTCGCTATATATTCCGCTATACAGCGCTTCTCCTCGCCTGGCTGCACAGGCCCTGCAATCAGCGCTGGCGCCCGTCCTTCCTTCCCCCCAATGGAGCTGTTTGATGAACCTTCGCGCCTCAGGTTTCGCCCCGACCGGCCTTGCCGCCCTGCTTGCCGTCTTCGCTTTGGGTTCGGCCCAGGCCGCTGAAGTCCAGGTGGCGGTGGCCGCCAACTTCACCGCGCCGATCCAGGCGATTGCCGCCGACTTCGAAAAAGACACCGGCCACAAACTGGTGGCGGCCTACGGGGCCACCGGGCAGTTCTATACCCAGATCAAGAATGGCGCGCCCTTTGAAGTCTTTCTCTCGGCCGACGACAGCGCCCCGCAGAAGCTCGAAAGCGAAGGCGATACGGTCAAGGGCTCGCGCTTCACCTACGCCATCGGCACCCTGGCCCTGTGGTCGGCCAAGCAGGGATATGTCGACAGCAAGGGCCAGGTACTCAAGGACAACCAGTACCAGCACCTGTCCATCGCCAATCCCAAGGCCGCGCCATACGGCCTGGCCGCGACCCAGGTCCTGGCCAAGCTGGGCCTGAGCGATCAGGTCAAGGACAAGATCGTCGAAGGCCAGAACATCACCCAGGCCTACCAGTTCGTCTCCACCGGCAACGCCGAACTGGGCTTTGTCGCCTTGTCACAGATCTACAAGGACGGCAAAGTCAGCAGCGGTTCGGCCTGGATAGTGCCTGCCCAGATGCATGACCCGATCAAGCAGGATGCAGTGATCCTCAACAAGGGCAAGGACAACCCGGCCGCCCAGGCGCTGGTCGACTACCTCAAGGGCCCGAAAGCCGCCGCCATCATCAAGTCCTACGGTTATCAACTGTAAATGAGCCTGTCGAGTGCCGATTTTTCCGCCATCTGGCTGACCCTGAAGCTGGCGTCCCTGACCACGCTGATCCTGCTGGTGGTCGGCACTCCGATTGCCCTGTGGCTGTCGCGCACCCGTTCCTGGCTGCGCGGGCCGGTCGGTGCGGTGGTGGCCCTGCCCCTGGTGCTGCCCCCCACGGTGATCGGTTTCTACCTGCTGCTGGCCCTGGGGCCCAACGGCTTTTTCGGCCAGCTCACCCAATCCCTCGGATTGGGCACCCTGACCTTCAGTTTCAGCGGCCTGGTGCTGGGCTCGGTGATCTATTCCATGCCCTTCGTCGTGCAACCGCTGCAAAACGCCTTTTCCGCCATCGGCAGTCGCCCGCTGGAGGTCGCCGCCACCTTGCGCGCCGGCCCTTGGGACAGTTTTTTCACGGTGATCCTACCCCTGGCGCGGCCGGGCTTCATCACCGCCTCGATCCTCGGCTTTGCCCACACCGTCGGCGAGTTTGGCGTGGTGCTGATGATCGGCGGCAACATTCCCGACAAGACCCGGGTGGTGTCGGTGCAGATCTACGACCACGTCGAGGCCATGGAGTATGCCCAGGCCCACTGGCTGGCCGGAGCCATGCTGGCGTTCTCGTTCCTGGTGCTGCTGGCGCTGTATTCCAGCCGCAAGACCAAAGCCGGCTGGAGCTGAGCCATGAGCCTGCACATCAAGCTGCACCTGGACTACCAGGACTTCGACCTGGACCTGGACCTGCAACTGCCGGGCCGTGGGGTCACCGCGCTCTATGGCCACTCCGGATCCGGCAAGACCACCTGCCTGCGCTGCATCGCCGGCCTGGAAAAGGCCGGGCGCGGGCGCATCCAGATCAACGACGAGGTCTGGCAGGACAGCCGGCAACGGCTGTTCGTCCCACCGCACAAGCGCTCCCTGGGCTACGTGTTCCAGGAGGCCAGTCTGTTTGCCCACCTGTCGGTGCAGGCCAACCTGGAGTTCGGCCTGCGCCGCATCCCCAAGGCGCAGCGCCGGGTGGACATGGCCCAGGCCACCGAGCTGCTGGGCATCGGCCATTTGCTGCAGCGCCATCCACAGCACCTCTCGGGCGGCGAGCGCCAGCGCATCGGCATCGCCCGGGCCTTGCTCACCAGCCCGCGCTTGCTGCTGATGGACGAGCCCCTGGCGGCCCTGGACTCCAAACGCAAGGGCGAAATCCTGCCTTATCTGGAGCGCCTGCACGACGAACTGGATATCCCGGTGCTCTACGTCAGTCACTCCCAGGACGAAGTGGCACGCCTGGCCGACTACATCGTCCTGCTCAGCGCGGGCCGCGCCCTGGCCAGCGGCCCCATCGGCCAGACCCTGGCACGCCTGGACCTGCCCCTGGCCCTGGGCGACGATGCCGGCGTGGTGGTCGAGGGCCGGGTCAGCCACTACGACCCGAGCTATCAACTGCTGACCCTGCAACTGCCCGACAGCCCATTGCAGGTACGCGTGACCCACGGTCCGCTGGCCCAGGGCAAGGCCCTGCGCTTCAAGATCCAGGCCCGGGACGTCAGCCTGAGCCTGCAGGCCGGCGAACGCAGCAGTATCCTCAACCGCCTGCCGGTGACCGTGCGCGAAGAGATCCCCGCCGACAACGCCGCCCACGTCCTGGTGCGCCTGGACGCGGCGGGCACGCCGCTGCTGGCGCGCATCACCCGTTACTCCCGGGATCAGCTCGACCTGCATCCCGGCCAGCAGCTCTGGGCCCAGATCAAGGCGGTGGCGGTTCTGGCTTGAAGCCATCAGTACCCTTGCCAGGGCCCCGGGTCCGGCGTTAGGCTGCGCGCCTTCCTTGCCGTCTCAGGACGATTGCCGACGTGAACAACTAAGCCTTCCAAAATGTATCCGCGACGAGCCCTTCAACCGCGCTCGTTGGTCTGTTGCCACATTTTTCGGAGGTGCTGATGACTCACGTCAAACGGCAGCCTGCGCTGGTTTCACTGAACCGGCTGACTTATCAATTCGCCCATGGCGACACCCTGTTCGATGCCCTGAGCCTGAGTTTCGATGGCCTGCCCACGGCCATAGTCGGGCGCAATGGCGTGGGCAAATCCCTGCTGCTGCGCCTGATCGCCGGCGAACTGCAACCCTCTTCGGGCAGCGTCCAGTGCTCGGCCCGCCTGACCCATGTGCCCCAGGATCCGCGACCGGCAGCGCGGCAGACGCTGGCCGAGGTCGCCGGGCTGGCCGCAGCCCTGCACGCCCTGCAACGCCTGGCGGCCGGCACCGCGACCGCGGAGGATTGGCAACACGTCGATGGCCGCTGGGACCTGGCCGAGCGCCTGCGTCAGGCACTGGATCAAGCCGGCCTGGAACGACTGCAACCAGAAGATCCGGCCACGACCTTGAGCGGCGGGCAACTGGCCCGGGTGGTGCTGATCGGCGCTCTGCTCAGCGACGCCGACTTGCTGTTGCTTGACGAACCCAGCAACCACCTGGACCGGGCCGGACGCCATTGGCTGATGGAGCAACTGCAACACTGGCGCGGCGGACTGATTCTGGTCAGCCATGACCGCCCGTTGCTGATGCAGGTGCAGCGCATCGTCGAACTCGGCCCTCAGGGCGCCCGGGTCTACGGCGGCAACTACGCGCTGTTCCAGGCCCAGCGCCAGGCCCATGAACATGCTGCCCAGGCGACCCTGGAACAGGCGCGCACCCAACGCAGTCGCGAGCACAAGCGCCTGCAGCGCGAGCACGACACCATCCAGCGCCATGCCGCGGCTTCGCGCAAGCACGCCAAGACCGCCAATATCTCCAGCTTTGAACGGGCCAAGATACTCGGCGCCGCCCGCGACATCATGGGCCAGGTGCGGCACCAGCATCAGGGCCACAAAAGCGCCCTCGACCAACAGGTTCGCGAGGCCTACGCCCGGGTCGCCCCGGAGCAGCCGACCCTGCTCAGCCTGCCCGAAACCCGCCTGGCGGCCGGCCAGGCGCTGTTCAACCTGCAGCGGGCGCAACTGCCCTGGCTGGACAGCGGGTCGCCGGCGACCTATCTCACCGCCAACCTCAGCGGTCCGGCACGCATCGCCCTGGTCGGTCCCAACGGTTGCGGAAAATCCACCTTGCTGAAGATGCTGGCCGGGCACCTGCAGCCGCTCAGTGGCCACTGCCGGGTGGCGGTGGCCAGCGCCTATCTGGATCAGCACCTGCGGCAATTGGCCGCCGAGCGCTCGCTGCTCGCGCAGTTGCATGGCGGCGCCACGCCCCTGGAGGAAAGCACCTTGCGCACCTGGCTGGCGCGGTTGCAGCTCGATGCCCGTCGGGTGCAGCAACCCTGCGCCCTGCTCAGCGGCGGCGAACGATTGAAGGCGGCCCTGGCGCTGGCGTTGTGGGCCGGCAACCCGGCGCAGCTGTTGCTGCTTGATGAGCCCACCAACCACCTGGACCTGGAGTCGGTACAGGCCTTTGAGCAAGCGCTGCGGGACTTTCCCGGCGCGCTAGTGGTGGCCTCCCACGATGAGGCCTTTCTCCAGGCCCTGGCGCCGACCCATGAGTGGCAATGGTCAGCCCGCGGCTGGCAGCTGCGCGAGTGTCGGCCGTGAACCATCGCTGCCCGCCAGCGCGTCGCCCCCCTATACCAAGCGCCTGCCAGCCGCCAAGACCCGGCGCCGGCCAGCAGGCCCCTAGCGCGGCCGCCGTGGGCGGCGCCGAATTCGGCTCGGTACCGTGCGGGGTATCACTTGAGCTTGACGGCGGTCCCGGTGGCAAACACCACCACCATGCCGCCACGCCCCGAAGGCATGCTGATCTCGAAATCCAGGCCGACCACGGCGTCGGCATTGAGCTCGCGGGCGCGGTCCTTGATTTCACCGGTGGCCTGGATCCGCGCCTCTTTCAGGGCGCGCTCCAGCGTCTGCGAACGGCCCCCGAAAAAGTCGCGCATCCCGGCGAACAGGTCGCGAACCACGTTGATGCCCTGAACCGATTCGGCGCTGACGATATCCAGATAACCGGCAATTTCCCGGCCTTCGATATGGGCGGTGGTGGTGACGATCATGCACTTCTCCCTTGAGCGAACAGCCCGTCCCGAGATCGCGGAACGGTAAAGGCGGCGATGGTAGCAGAGCGCAGAGACCCGGCGCCGGCCATGCGCAGTTGACCACACGGCACAAAAAGCCCCGCTCTGTGGCGGGGCTTGGGCTTAGGGCTTCAAGGGACGCTCTTCATCCAGCTCGGAGAGGCTCTTGCCGTCGTCCGGGTGTTTCCAGGTCTGCGGTGGCGGCTCGCGGTGTTCGACTTCGTGCTGCTGCGCTTCATCGCTGCGTTCATGCTCGTAAGGGCGTTGCTCTGGCGTTGTCATGCCCACCTCTCTTCCTGAAGGGATTTTTCACTGCCCTGTTCAGGTTAGAACAGATCCGGCGAGCACCCGCTTTCGTCGAGCGGACCACCGCCGGTCAAGATGAAATTTCCTTCACCCAAGGGCCGAACGCGCCTGTGTATAGTCGCTTTGCTCATTCAAGCAACTACGTTCGCCCGCCCTCTCCCGCGGGCTTTTTTTTGCCGGCCACAAACACCGGCAACGGCTCACTGCGGGTCGATCTCCTGGCAGTCCTTGAGCAGTGTCTCTTCCTCGGCGGTGTGGTCGGCCTCAAGGAACGACAAGACGCCCTGCTTGCCCTTGGTATGCCAGCGGAAGCTGTTCTGCTCGTCATCGGCGATATACAGCGCCCCGGAACCCGAGCGGGCGATGTGCATGGGAATCAATTGGTCCTTGTAGTGGAGCGTGGCGAACGAGGTGCCATTGTCGATATTCAGATAAGCCGCCTCGATGCGCACATTGCCCTCGCACCGATAGCGCGCCACCTGGCTCTGATAGGTCGGCTCAGGGGCGGGTGACTGAGCCTGGGCAGCCTCGGTCAGAATCGGCAAGGCCGAAGCCAAAGCCACGGCGCAGAGCGTTGCGAGACGAGTTTTCATGGTGTTTCCCCGGATGGTCAAAGATGCCCCATGGGACTGGTGACAGCGATTTTAGTTCATGGCCGAACGGCTTCACCCTGCGCTGCGAACCGTTACGAAGAACGCCTGCAACCGCGCCACATCCAACAGGCTGGTCTCCCTGACCAACAGTCCAGTGGATGAATGAGGCAATGGTCCTTGCTGCATGGAGTAACGCTCCGAAAAGGCCAAAAGACCCGTGCATGAAAAGACGATCCTGGCGCTCCCTACGCAACCGGGGACATGGTCAATTTGTTGAAAAAATGTATAACGCACGGTGCCTGACCAAGACTCAGGCAGGCCCCAGGACTTATCATGGGCGCCCCGCGCCAGCGGCTCCCCCCACCCAGCAACGGATTGCAAGCATGTCCTCACCTCTGTCTTCGCCCGGCTACCAGCGCCTGCTGGCCCTGCAGCAACGCATCCATGACTTCACCCGGGACCAGGCCAGCGAGCGCGACGACAACCCCGAGGACCTGACGGGGCCGCTGTGGGTCAGCGATTACAACTACCTGGCCCTGGCCCCGATACGTGGTGGCCTGCATCTGGAGTTTCATGGCGACCTGTGGGAGGAGCCCTTTGCCTGGACCCTGGAATGCCTCGCCGACCAGGCAGTGGCCGACACCCTCAGTTCCCTGGCCTTTTCTGGCCCGGACCAAGGGGCAAACGGCACCCGCGAATGGGAGTTCACGCCCTTGTTGGACAGCGACGTGAGCTTTCCCATTCTCAGGTCGCTGTCGGTTCGCCCCAGCGAGCCCCAGGACCACAATGCCTCGCTGATCCAGAAAGCCGGCACGCTGATGGAGGAAGCAGGAGAGATCGCCCGCTTTGTCGCCAAGGCGCCGCACCTGAGCGAATTGACCCTGCCCAATGCCCCCGACTCGAGCTTCTTCCAGGTCCAGCTGCCGCACCTTACCCACCTGCGCATTGGCGGCCATTGGGACACCCAGCACTTCATTGCCAACCTGGCCGGCTCGGACAATCTGCCGCGGCTGAGCAACCTGGACTTCACCGAATCCAGCGCGCTGCAGAACAACTGGGCGGATCAGCGCGAAGAACAGTCCGTCACCTCCTTCGCCGACTATGAACAACTATTGGCCAGTGCTGCCTGCGACCCTTTGAGGGCGCTGCGCCTGCGCAACACCTGCCTGAGCCTGGAACAGCTCGAGCGCCTGCAACAGCTGCGCCCTGCATTGCAGTTCATGGTGATCCAAGCCACTGGCGGCGGCTACGTAACGCATTTTGCCCGGCACGTATTTCCCTGGCGGCATCTGGTGCAGCCGGATCCGGGACAACGCTGAAACCGCCCTGCAACGGCAACCGACAAAATTGCGAGCCCTGATCCGAGTGAACAGCCGCCCAGGAGCCGGACCCGCACAGCCGATCGACCGGCTCCTGGGTCCTCGGTTGAGCCATCAGCCCGTGGGCTCGTGCTCTTGCGCCATCAAGAGCGTGGTAGCCTTCGCGCTGATTCTCAAGCGCCGTGGAAGACCGATCCAATGACCAAGAAACAGCCGGCAGAGAGCAACACCGTGACTGCTGCCGATATCGAACGCTCCATACAGGCCCTCAACAAGATGGCCGAGCGCCTGTGGGGAGATGGCCGGGAAGCGGAAGCCCAGGCCCTGATCAATGCCCTGGACGGATTAAACCGGGCACTGGATCGGATCCGGATTGGAGAGAGCCGCAGGATTGTCACGCTGCATTGAGGCATAACGCGGGCCACCGTCCCGATCAACCTTGGCCGGCCAGGGGCTGTTCACCTCAAGTGGCTGCGCTGTAGCCGCCCCCGCGACATCATCGACTTTTGGCGATGACCTCACTCATGTACTGATTCAAGTCGCGAAAATCCTTAACACTCCAAGGGTGCGGCGCGATCTTTACGCCGTTCTCTCGCAAGATTCTTGGGATCAAGTCGCCATTGGGACGAAGAATGACCGAAGAGACGATCACGCCCGGATAGTCATTGAGGCGTTTCTTGAACGCGGCAGTGGTCAGGTCCGGTGTCGGCGGCTTGCTTTTATGCGCCAAGGGCCCCGTGCCCTTGATGTCCGCTCCGTGACACACGGCGCATCGCTGCAGATAGAGGGTCTTTCCATTGGCGTTCTCCGCCACGGACAGCGGGGTTTGAGCAAGCGACCAGAACCCGAGTGCCGCGATACACAGTATTTTTATGTTCATGTCCATATGGCCTTGTTGAAAAACCCTGGGCGGTAGCGAGGGCGAACACGGCGGCGCAGCACACCCATGAAATCAACGCATTGATTTCACCGGGCAACCCCTGCTGCCGCCGATTGAAAGCCGGCCATTCTCTTTCGGCACACCCGGGCTTGCAACGATCTTCCAGGGAAATGCGTGAACGCCCCCGGTTCCAGGCTTGCCACGCAAAGCTCGCCCACAGGCCATTGTCAGCCGGCACGGGTTCATGCCCCCACGCCCTGAGCCGCTCCTGCTCTCGTCAGGCCCTGGCGTGCGCCTCCGCCAGCCCCACTTGCGCAGCGCTGCGACCTGCAAGCCAAGCGAGCACCGCAGCGGCGACCAGCACCACCGCGCTGAGCGCGAACGTGGCTTGATAGCCGCGCAGATCAAAGGCCAGCCCACCGATGATCGCCCCGCCGGCGATCGCCAGTTGTACGATGGCCACCAGCAAGCCGCCTCCGGCTTCGGCATCATCGGGCAGGGTTTGCGCCAGCCAGGTCCACCAGCCAACGGGAGCGGCCGTGGCGACCAGCCCCCATGCCCCGAGCAGCGCGGCGGTCAGCAGCGGCGAGCTGCCGAAGTTCACCAGGGCCAGCGCGATGACCGCCATGCCCAGAGGTATGAGCGTCAGCGTGCGGTAAAGAGCATTGCCCATGAAGCGCTCGATCACGCAGGTGCCGATGAAACCGGCCACTCCCAGCCCCAGCAGCATGAAAGACAGGGTGGTAACGCTGACGCCGGTGACGACCTCGAGAAATGGACGCAGGTAGGTGAACAGCATGAACTGCCCCATGAAGAACACGCTGACGGCGGCCATTCCCAGGGCGACCGGCGTCTGCTTCATCAGTCGCAAGGCATTGCCGCTCGCGGCCCGGCGCTCGACCTTGAAGGACGGAAGGCTGATCAGCAGCCACACGGCGGCAAGCGTCGCGACAGGCACCACACAGAAGAATGCGCCGCGCCAGCCTATCAGCGAGCCCAGGAAGCTGCCCGCCGGAGCGGCGATCACCGTGGCCAGCGCATTGCCCCCGTTGACCATGGCCAGCGCCCGGGAAACCTGATCAGGCCGCACCAGGCGCATTGCAGTGGCCGCCGACAGTGACCAGAAACCGCCAATGGCGATACCCAGCAAGGCACGTCCGAACATGAACCAGGAGTAGCCCGGTGCGAGCGCGACCAGGGTGCCCGACACCATCATCAGCAGGGTCAGGCACAGCAGCAGCTTCTTGCGCTCGACCCGGGCGGCAATTGCCGCAATCACCAGGCTGGTGACCAATGCAAAGGCCCCGGACACGGAAATGCCCTGCCCGGCCTGGCCTTCGGTGATGTGCAGGTCTGCGGCGATGGGCGTCAGCAGGCTGACGGGCATGAACTCTGAAGCGACCAGGGCGAATGCGGCCAGGGACATGGCCAGCACGGCGCTCCAGCCGGTCTTTTCTGCGGAACGAAAGGTCATTGACTCTACCTGTGCAGCTAAGGGCGGGTGGGTGTGGCGGTTGGCACCAGCGTCGCGTTGTCGATCACGAAACGGTACTGGACATCGCCCCGGAGCATGCGCTCGTAAGCCTGATTGATGTGCTGCGCGGTGATCAGCTCGATGTCCGCGACGATGCCGTGCTCGGCGCAGAAATCGAGCATCTCCTGGGTTTGCGCGATACCGCCGATCATCGATCCGGCCAGGGTGCGGCGCTTCATGATCAGGTTGAACACGTTGGGCGCGGGGTGCGGCGAGGCCGGCGCGCCCACCAGGACCATCGCGCCATCGCGCTTGAGCAGCACCAGCAAGGCATCCAGGTCGTGGGGCGCGGCGACGGTATTGATGATCAGGTCGAAGCTTTGCAGGTGCGCGGCCATCTGCCCGGCATCGCTTGAGATCACCACGTCATCGGCGCCGAGGCTTTTGGCCGCCTCGCGCTTGGACTGGGACGTGGTGAAAGCCACCACCTGCGCGCCCAACGCGTGGGCCAGTTTGATGCCCATGTGGCCCAGGCCACCGATGCCCACCACGCCGACTTTTTTCCCGGGCCCGGCCTTCCAGTGCCGCAGCGGCGACCAGGTGGTGATGCCGGCACAGAGCAGCGGCGCCACGGCCGCCAACTGCGCCTCGGGGTGGCGAATACGCAGCACGTAGCGCTGATGCACGACGATCGCCTGGGAGTAGCCACCGAGCGTCCAGCCCGGCACGTCGGGCGTGGCGAAGTTGTAGGTGCCGATCATGCCGTCGCAGTAGTTCTCAAGGCCTTCGGCGCACTCCTGGCATTGCTTGCAGCTGTCGACGATGCAGCCCACGCCGACCCGATCGCCCGGGGCGAAGCCGATGACCTGGCGGCCCACGGCGGCGACCCGGCCGACGATCTCGTGACCGGGCACACAGGGAAATTTCGTCCCTGCCCATTCACCGCGCACCTGGTGCAGGTCCGAGTGGCAGATGCCGCAATAGGCAATCTCGATCAGCACATCGTCCGGGCCGGGATGGCGCCGCTCGATACGCAGGGGTTCAAGGGGTTGGTCGCCCGCCTGGGCGCCATAAGCTAAGACATGCATGGAGGCTCTCCGCTAACCGTTCGCCGCATTCTCCCGCTCGGCTCGCCCCTGCCCTAGTGCATTGCTCTTGAATACTTGCCTAATCCTATGGGGATGCAGGGGGATGGATAGGAAACCCCGATGGCGCGGATTAGAGTTCGCTCAACAGGAGCCATCCGCCATGAGCCACAGCAATTCGCGCGCCCCATCGCCTCTGGCGCTGAACATCGACCCGCGCGTCAGCGCGCCCGGAGACTTCGCCACCGCCCTCCCCGGCCTGTCGCTGTTTCGTCGCGACCGGCCGGCGCCCCCTGCCGTGTGCATGATCGAGCCGAGCCTGGTGCTGGTGGGGCGTGGGGAAAAGCGCTTGTGGGTCGGCGGCGAAGGCTACAGCTATGACCCTTCGCGGTTTCTGCTCACCTCGCTGGACCTGCCGGCCAACTCCGAAGTGATGCTCGCCAGCCCCGAGCAACCCTGCGTCGGGCTGGTGCTCAAACTCGACGTCAGCCTGCTCGCCGAGGTGATCAGCCAGTGCGGCTTGCCGGCGCAGCGCCAACCCTCCTCGAGCAGCGGCGTTGGCATTGGCACCTTGTCGTGTGCTCTGGAGGACGCGCTTGATCGCCTGCTGGCCCTGCTCGATGAACCCGAGGCGATCCCGGTGCTGGCGCCGCTGATTCTGCGGGAGATCCACTACCGGCTGCTCAATACCGATCAGGGTCCGCGGCTGCGGCAGATCATTGCCGTCGACGGCCAGGGTTACCGCATTGCCAAAGCCATCGACTGGCTCAAGGTCAACTACACCACGGCGCTGCGCATCGATGAACTGGCGGCGCGGGTACAGATGAGCGCCCCGACTTTTCACCACCACTTCCGCCAGCTCACCGGCATGAGCCCGCTGCGCTACCAGAAGTGGCTGCGGCTGAACGAGGCCCGTCGACTAATGTTGATGGAGCGCCTGGACGTTTCGCGGGCGGCGTTCGCCGTCGGCTATGAGAGCCCTTCGCAGTTCAGCCGTGAATATGGCCGCCTGTTCGGCGCCGCGCCCAGTCGTGACATTGGGCTGCTGCGTGGAGCGCCGGTTGCGGCAGACGCGCTCGGCAACCCGGCAGGTTGAGCCGAGCAGCAGCTTTACCGCTGATGCGCCTTGCTGCGTGTCAGCCCTTATGACAATGCCCTTCAACCGATGATCCAGCGGGTGAGCCATGGAACTGAGAATCAACCAGAAGACCTATCAGGTCGATGCCGACGCCGATACGCCCTTGCTGTGGGTGATCCGCGATGAGCTGGGCATGACCGGCACCAAGTACGGCTGCGGGCTGGCGCAATGCGGCGCCTGCTCCGTGCTGGTGGACGGCAATGTGGTGCGTTCGTGCGTGACGCCGGTGGCCGGGGTGGTCGGCCGGGAAGTCACCACCATCGAGGCCATCGAAGCCGATGAGGTGGGCAAGCGGGTCGTCGCCACCTGGGTCGATCTGCAGGTCGCCCAGTGCGGCTACTGCCAGTCCGGACAGGTGATGGCGGCCACGGCGCTGCTCAAGCAGAACCCCGAGCCGAGCGACGCGCAGATCCGGGCGGCGATGGTCAATCTGTGCCGCTGCGGGACTTACAACGCCATCCATGCCGCCCTGCATGAGCTGGCCGGCAAGAGGAACCTGTCATGAAGCCCACTATCGATCCTGCCCTGGAGGCCTCGGCGCTGGCCCTGCACGATCCGGTCAATGTGTCGCGCCGGCGCTTTTTGACCGGTACCGCCGTCGGCGCGCTGGTGCTGGGCTTCGGCCTGCCGCTGGGTTCGCCCCGGGTGCAAGCGGCGACGCCTGCCGCGCGCGGCACCCAGGTCCCGGCGTTCCTGGAAATCCGCCCGGACAACCGCGTGCGCCTGCTGTGCCCGTTCATGGAAGGGGGTCAGGGCACCTTCACCGCGATGGCGCAGATCGTCGGTGAAGAACTGGACGCCGACCCGGCGAGCTTCCTGGTGGAGGCCGCGCCACCCGGCGAGGCCTATGTGGTCATGGACAACGGCATGCGCATCACCGGCGGCAGCATGTCGGTGCGCATGAGCTACCCGGTGATGCGCCGCCTCGGTGCCCTGGCCCGCGCCATGCTGTTGCAGGCGGGCGCATTGCAGCTGGGGGTGGCGGTGAGCGAGTTGAGCACCGAGCCTGGCAAGGTGCTGCATGCCGCGTCGGGCCGCGCCTTGACCTACGGCGAGCTGGCCGAGCGGGCGATGGACCTGCCGGTTCCCGATCCGGCCTCGGTGCCACTGCGCGACCCGAGCCGGTTCCGCTGGATCGGCAAGCCGGTCAAGCGCGTCGATGCCTATGACAAGTCCACGGGCAAGGCGCTCTACAGCATCGACCTACAGGTCGAGGGCATGCTGCATGCCGCTGTTCAGCATGCGCCCCGCCTGGGCATGACCGTGGGCGGTTTGCGCAACGAAGAGCAGGTCAAGGCGATGAAAGGCGTGCACTCGGTGCATCGTCTGCCGGGCGCCG
>Ga0194135_10000583_pt1 | contig 21543 bp, 9 predicted proteins | sample LitLau_LLRF_2013_FD_134024 | JGI IMG/M metagenome (GOLD analysis project Ga0194135, IMG submission 134024) | Freshwater sediment microbial communities in response to fracking from North America - Little Laurel Run_MetaG_LLRF_2013 (version 2) | ecosystem: Environmental > Aquatic > Freshwater >...
ATCACAGTTCTCTTTGATCAATGCAATCCTGTTGATTTATTCACACGAAACTACTTAATTTAATTTACAGCTTATGAATCACATTCTTCAAATGTAATCAAAAGGCAAAATGTACGAGTATCCTATTTACTATATGTTAATTATCATATTGTAATTCAGTTATTACATTTGAAGCCTTCCAGTGTTGCCCAGATTTATTTCACGTTTGATTTCAATAAGTGTTACGACTTTATTGAATGAATTGATGAGTATTTTACGAGTTCGTTTTATTTCATCTCTCTGTCTTTGTGCTTTATATGTAATAACTCTACAGAAGAAGTAGAATGTAAATAAGTCACAAAACTCAAAGAAGCAACGTGTTCTTAAATGAAGTCAATTGCTCAATGTGTGTTTATATTATATAACAGATTTGCAAGTGCATTCTCTTTGAAAGTATTACTACTCTTCCATGCTGCAGATGTACAGTCAGTCACCATTAACATGCATTTCAGGATATTCATTCATCTCATGTCTCATGCACACGTATCTCTGATTTAGCAAATAGTTCTTGTGTAGCTCTATCATTTGCCATTCTCTTCTCAAGTATCTAAGTTAGGAATATATATCGTCATGCATGTTATAACTACCAGTTTATGCTGCACTGCAGTGTCCCAGTCGCCTAGTCCTTAATGTTTGCAATTTGCACAAAACTTGCTCTGTCTATCGTTATAATTCTATATAGACTTATTGTTAGAGTATCCTATTTCGTCGGCTTTCTGAAATGCATATACGCGATATAATATTATATTCGATTCAAATAATAACATTCAAAGCCGTAGGCTAAATCAGGAAGGGATTTTTTCATTTCATTGACACATTCAACAACCTACTTAAAGTTAGCGTTGTCTAATTAATACTTAAATCTTAACCACACGATGACTTCACTCGAATATATTGTCAGTTTCCCTCTTCGTGTTCTTCGCAGTACTACACGAACTTTTCGATCAAACTATTTCTGTAACTAGTAAAAAAACTATCGAGCTACGAAACAATTCTTTTAGACTTAACCTTACTATATACATATCTCTTCCTAAGGTCACTTCCATACTTTTATTTTTCTACCGAACATTTCAAGTTTATTTCACTCATGACATTTGACGTGACAAGGAAACTTTATGTTTTATGTATTCATCCTAATTCCATAACTTAACTTGTGAATCATATTTATTATAATCTTCCTCAAATTCTCATCCAAACTCTGAATCTGAATTCCTTTTTATTATAGAAATTCAGTTTAAAACAACCGACCTTATTTTGGAATTTTGTAATATCTTCTAAGCATAAGAAAGTATCTGTAAATTGCTACTTTCTCACGCACATCTTATCATGTAATTATCAATTCCAAAAGATTAGCTCCATGTTGTATGGCATTCAAATCCCTCTCTCATAACTCGAACCCATTAAATTCACTTACTAATGGCAAGTTGGGTAACAATAAATATTAAGCCTTTCGGAAGCTTATAATCTTTGGATATTCCACCTTTTGATTTTGCTAAACAAATATCATCTGTAAACTCATCTTCTCATCATCATAAAATATAAAAATATCTCTACGCTTTCCTGAAATATGCCTTTCATTTTCATATAAATCCCATTTGGCAACCTATTCAAAGTAAATCTTGAATTGATAACACTAATCTTAATTAGGTTTATTCAAAATCTTTCGACCCATGTCGCGTGTGTGTGTATGTTGATGAGTATGTTTTAAAAACAGAGTTCTATCTAAATCTAAAAATTGTTATTTCTGGTTTGTTCATACTACAAATGTGTTTGATACTACAAGCATAATATAAGTTTCAAGTTACTCGCTTTCTTGTTCAAATCTTTAAATATAACAAAAGATATACACTTAGTAGTGTTCGTGTAAGCTCAGTTACTTACGGTAGAACACTTCTTCAATTTCATACACACACACACTCGTTGGCATAGGTAGAGCTTTTCTGGCCATGCTGCATTGCTTCACCTGACCTACAGAAAAGTAGATTTAGAACTCGTAATCTGATGATGAGCTTCGATGAAAACATTTATCTGTATAAGAAATATAATGTAGCTTTGCTCGTTAGCTTTGTGAAATGCGAAAGTACATTTCGATACACTTGATGAACTCATCCAGCACAGCAAAGCTTCATTTCTATATTAAAGGATTAAAGCATATCATATTACCATTATAAGCCACTGTGTACTTATCGTTAGGAAGAAACCTCTCCTTTCCACTGTGGTTTTTTTGTGTGTACTAAACCTTTAAGATGATCTACAGCACTTAATCTTTGCCCATCATAATAGAACACACCACTTATTTCAAGCAATATCGTTTCAAATATACATAAATTCGTTAAGCTTTTTGTGCTCCGTGTCTTGTGCTACACACAAATGCTTTGTGTTCTTTATTTCTTCCTAATTTTTGTTTGCTAACAACACAAGAAGTGTTTAATATCCTTAGTTGTTAATTTATTGGCAACTAACCCTCTCTCTATAAGTTATATTTGCAGCTATAAAAATGAAGGGTGTGGTGAGTAATAGAAATATAAATGTATGTCTGCGATGATACTTACGATTTCAACTTAATAATTTGTGTCACTTGTGTATTGACTTGTCACTTAAATTGATGCATAGGAATTTTCTGAACTTCTGCATGAGAATCGGCAATTTATCTCTATTATGTAATACCCTCTAATAGACGAGACTCTTATACAAGTATCTTTTCAGAGAACTGTGTGTCCGCACTTTCAATTTGATCATTGGATCGTGTTTTAGGCTTTACGTAAGAGTCAGGCTAAACCTCAAGTATAATGCTTGAAGGTTCAATAAGATTGGATCAATAATAAATCAGGAAAGGCTTTTGAGAGATTTGAGAGAAAAGAAGTTTTTGAGTTCGTCTAAATAAATACGAGGAATTGTGGCAAAGACTCAAAGAGTTTGATAAATCAAATGCTTTCATGCAGTGAGGCAACTTATCGATCTGTCAGATGCATCAGGATGAATCAGATCATTATAATGGCACACACCTTCGTTGAACAGATCTTATAAACAATATCTCTCTCTCTCTCTTCAAATCACAGACGTAACATTATACACTAAATAATCAAGCGTCTATTGAGCTCCACAAAAACTCCAATTTGTGAACAGCCTTCATGAAAGACTGAAATTAATGACAATTACAGATCATTCTTTTCCTCAAATTCTTGTGAGATGCTGTGCTGATCTCTCACTCTCTTGCACTGACCCTGCCCTGCCCTATTTGGTGAACTGAAAGATATTTAGCTCTGCGTATTATGTACTTCTTGCGTATTGTTCCTTTTATTTCAAACTCAAAATTCTTTTTATATCCACTTTATTATTATACTTCTCATTAAACATTTCAGGGCGATTCCTTCAAATTTTAGACCCAATTCAATACAGCAGTAGTAGTAGCTCAATCATCTTTCATTATATGCATTTCAATAAATCCTGTCTTGTGTGTCTACTCATACAGTCTTCATGTCATGTCAATCGTTAAAGTACACAACTTTTAAATCTCTATTAGTTAGGCAAGCTCATCACAATGTAATCACATCAAAAGCCTCAATAACTTGAACAAAACATTTTTACACCATGCAACATTTATAAACACCAAATTTCAATTCCTCCTAAAAGTTCTTATGAAACTTTTGACACTTTCATAATAACTCGGCACGTCAAATCGTCACTTAATAACTCAGTTTGCCTAATTATCTCTCCTTCGTTTGGTAACAATTTGTGACTAATTTTTTGCCCGATCTTAATTTCCATTTTAACACTAAGCAAGCATAATAATATGCATCCTCATTATGAATGAACCAAATTTGAAGTGTGTGTGTGTGCATGAATATACAACTCTCGTTGTTGTACAATACAGTCAATCGTAAGGTTCTCATGTACGTGTTAATTTGCATATTCATGTCAATTCAAGCGACGTCGCTATTATGTATACTTAATTAAGATATTGGTAAAAGGACTCTCGGACTTCTTTCGCACTTATCTCTTCGGTAAAGATGGTTAAGATATAAAAAACATTAGGAAGCCCCATAATACATTTATAGATTCATGTTACGTATGTCTGTGTGTGTATACTTAGCCAGCGTTTTACTTTCCCGACTAATATGTGTTTTACTGAACCAAGTTCATTATGCAATCTCATATTCGTCGTCACTCTTGTAATTCGTATTGAGGTCAAAGAGTTCTAAACCGCTTAAGCATCATTCTCCATCTCAATCAGAAATAATTAGGTTTTTTCACGTGAATCAGCACACACGTCGTGTGTGTGTGTGTGTATGACTTCTCTAGTTGTCTTTTGATTAACTGTGGTTACATTATTTTACAAACTTCATGTCTTTTCAAGTTATTTTAATGATTTGCGCGTGAGGCATTACGACACACACACACTGGGGAACGGTGTGGCTCCCAATCTATAGAATATTAAAGTATTTTATTTATAGCCAAATGAACGACTTTTGTACTACGTAAAACTATGCGAAATGTAATTTATATTTAAATTATGTAAAATGCACTCAAGTTAAATTATCTTAATGTTATTTTTAAACCTGAAACTTCTTGTATAGCAAAGCAACAAAGGAACACCAATTCATTTTTTACCATTCCGTTCCGGATTAACTGAAAAACACTTTAATGGAAAATTGTTGTATTCCCTGACGTCCAAGTATAAAAGGCTTAAACACCTCTGAACTTCGCAAAATACAATCCCATGACGCTCACAGAACAAGAGATACACACTCTGAGGTTTTTACATTTTATGTCAGCCATAAGTTAACTTTTTGTTTTATTTGCATTTTGTTTTAATGGGGAAATACATACACATTCTAGAACAAAAACCAAATTTAGGAAATGCATCCTCTGGGAATATTCGCTCGATTATATGTGTTCCAGCCTTCCATGCATATATACATAGTCTCGTGTGTGGTGGCACAAGAGAATTTACAACCCGAGACCAAATATAATGCATATTATCAGATTCACACACAAACTTTCTTTTAATCGCATGTACTATGCAATATCATGAGCTGTAAATGTACAAGTTGAGTGAAACGACTACACTGCTGGATTCATGAAATCATGAATTTTCAAATTCCTTCATCCTTCATCCTTCTTAAACACCCTTCCTTCTCTAAACAGCAACAATCAAATAAAAAATCAGAATTCCGAACTAAACATCCCACACACTTTCCAACTGACATGTCATGTCACCTGTCTAGCAGCTTCTACCAATTAATTCATGCTTAGCCCAACTACCGTCACCTCAAACCAGTGGTGCATGTGTTGTTTTATTAATGTACCAAACCAATCTCCGGTGTTTGGTGGATAGAAAGAGTTTTATATACCTGTAACTTTCATACTACAGTATTAGCAATAAGTTTATTTTTCATATTTGAGTAAACTAGATCTAAGCACACGATCACATCACACATACTGTAACTTAATATAACATTTGTCTTCTGCTAATAACAGCATACATAAATCTCCCTGAGTGTTGGTTACTCTGAGCCTCACCCTCTTCCATATTATTCTTGATTTTATTCCCACACAAATTCTCAGAATAAAAGAAGGTTTCCAACAGGAAATACAAAATTTACTCGAATTGTAGTTTTTAAACAAAACAACAACTACTTAACTTCATATATAGTAAGACTTAACTCCCGGCAACCGTACTTATTTTTTGTATTCAAGACTCAATATTATAACAAATATATGATCATTTTTACCCATGAGTGAGTAGGCAAATGTAAAAACCTCATGAAACAAAAGCACGGAAGTACGGAATATTGGACGGAGTGTGAATTGTCGTTTTTGCCTCGTCAATTTAAGCCTCCTCTCTCCTAATAACGCTTTTGTGCTCTGTGTAATAATTTGCGAGATTGGAACATTGGAAGAGCACATATATATAATAATTCCTTCCATTACGAACTAACCAGCTGTAGGGATATTAGACTTTTGCATTGTCAGAAGAAGTTCAGAAGAAGAGTCTCAGCCACTCCACTCAAAGAGATATAATATGCGTCAGTTCATTGTGTGAATACTAATTGGAACTTTTGAGTCACCAAGTTTCTCACGGTTTTATATAAAGTATAAAACCAGCCTGAGCTTCGATAAATTCGCTAAATGTAAATTCCAAGTGTCTTCTCTTCTCTCTCTGCTTATTATAAATCCTCCATGTGTTTGCTTTCGTGGTAATTACACTTCGTTTCCACATTTCATTGCATCTGCTTTATAGCTACAACAGCTACAAGCACACACACACACACACGCTCATTGTTGTAGGTACGACATACGTATAACATTAATTTAGAACTTGCATCCTCATAAATACCATATGCAATCCTACTTCGTCTTTGCACATTTTAAGATATTGCCTTTTAAAGTACCTACTACGATATTATAATTACATCCAGTTTTACTCTAATAGTTGATGATGATAGAACCTCATGATGATGATACTGGAGCACTGGCAGATTATACACAAACTCATTAGAGAGATAGAAATAATATTATTATGGTGAAGCTCCACACATAAACTGAAAGTGTAATAAGTTTGTTTGAAGCTTCAAAATTGCAAGCATTTACAATTTCACAGTATCCATCTCATTAATGCGAGAGGGTCTCATCTGGATCTCCTTCAGACTCCAGTAAATAAATGTAGTCTGCACTCTCATCCATACATATTACATATACATAATATATATGTATAGGGTGTGTGTGTGTATCGATTCGTCTGTTTTGTAATTCCTCTGTATTGTTGTTACATATCCTTCATTAGGCCAGCAGCAGCAGTATACAATTATGTAAACCACTACAGAATGTATCTCTTGTAATATGCACAATAAGTATCTATAAAGTAGCATGTCCGTATATTTCAGCTAGAAGTAAGATGGAAATGCTTTTCTATCCAACGACCATGCATATATGTAGGCCCATTCTGTCCCATTAATTAAACCTTCCTTTGCATGAATACCATTTTTATATGATTTCCCCAACACAAAATGTGCAACCATCTGCTAAGATATTAAAAGTTCTGATTGTTCTACATTACACATTTTGATTTGCTTGTGCATAAATGTGCGAATACATTGGAGTGAGTTTAGTACTAGCTTCATAAAGAAAGAAACGATACATCGCATACATAATTCTTCTTCTTTTAAGAAAAGTGAGTGTGTATTCAGTTTCGGAAACCTATAAGCTTGTATCCTTTGTAGTAATCTAGAATTTTAAGCTACGATTGCAAAATGATGTCCAATCTGCACACATACACAAATATAGCGTCTTCACGCATGACTACTCTTGCTATCATGATTTCGATTTGTTTTGGTAATAAAATACACAGATAACATTCGCCACGACCCAGCAGTCTTTAATTTATTGCTAAAGTTTTATTAACTCTTTGACATTACTACTTTTACCTTCTTTCATGAGCCTCTCTCTCTTTGCATCTCCATTTCTATACATTCTTTTCATCAATTCTCATACGTACAAAGCTTTATGTATGTGAATCCACACAAAACCCCAAAAGTATCACAAAAGTTACTTTTCGAACTTATCCAATATTCGCAATTCGTAGCTATATATGTTAGTATATACATAGCTTTTCGATGTGACATAGTGCTGGAAGGCTTTTCACGACATGTTTTCGTATTATTATATAAAAATTCAACAATATTCGCTATTATTGACCAACTGTTATGAATTCTAAAATAATTGGCATTACAATAATTAAATGCGTCTGAAAAGGATACAGAAATGCTCATTGAAACAGGTAAAAACACGGGACAGAAGGATAGAACAAGATTGTCAATTAAGGAAAATACACCGCACACAGGCGACCTTGGGAAGTCATTCATCACTTAATGTATAATTGCTAATTAATTAGCTAAACACAATGCGAAAAATAATTACCTCACTGATGAATATGCACAAAGCAAACGAATCACACACACACAGAAGACTCAGAATTCCTGCGTGAAGATGTTTGATGTGCAACTCAATTAAACAAATGAACAATTACAAATTCACAATCTCAAGAACTACGAGTTTTTAAGTTGTCTCTACAATTACTCGATCGTAGCTTACTAATGAAAGCAGAAGCATTACCTTCGTTTCTTACTCGCAAAAAATTGCTATAAATAAATCTCATCAAGCTTGTGCTGTCACAACCAAACAATATAAATAAAAATTCTCGACAACTAATTGTTGCGTTTTCTTTCTTCCCTTTGCTTGCCATTATGAAACATTAAACGATACGTCCATGACATTGACTGACGGAGTTGCATTTTGCATGGGAACTCCTCATTGTTTCAGGCTAATAAAGGCGATTCCTGTCTGCTGTTAGGAGTACAATATAATAATTTAAGTGCAAGATCTTATACCTGCTCACGACACCTTATCAAAAAGTGCATTAGTATTAAATATAGTAAATGCAAGGAAGACTATTTGCTTTCCGTTATATATTCCTCCAAAGGAAGCATATAATACTCACACACAAGCTCTCTACATCAAGTGTCAAATTAATTTTTGGACTCAAAATGTATTTCTGCTGCTGAACCTCCTTGAAGTACAGAACAGTCTCGTCATGAGCAAAAAGTACCTCTTAAGCCTATTTAAAAAGGAAGTAATTTCCTTTGATTTATGTTGCTCTTGATTGTGAGTATATTTTGGGATCAGTTAAATTGTAATAATTTCAAAATCATCCACTCGCAGTACACACGCTCATACCATGAGCCATTTGAGCACACACACTTAATTGCTCGGTGGTGTAGGTTCTTTTGCACGCGGCGTGGAAGTTGCAAAATTGCAATTACCAATAATAATGACGATGCGATAGTGTGTGTTGTTCGGTTGACTATGGTTCACTGGTTGCAACTTTTTTACCACCAAGAAAGCGACCTACGACCACGAAGACCACTAAATAAGTGCTCCTAAATATGTATATACGGAGTCTGGCATTTGGTTATCAAGGTTTTGCGCAACTTTGTATCATTTTATATGTTTAGTTTGCTCTAATTGCAAATTAGAATCCTCCTCCTTGCTCCACACAAATACAACGACAGCTCAATTACAAATTGCAAAACTCATTGCAAGCGAAGGATTATTATTAATTTGCATTGTTCGCAGTAAAACGGTCCTCCTCGATGGTTTAAATGACAGGTTTACGATGTCATTTAGCAATGTTGTCCGGATCCGGATGTCTCCCACAGACTTTTTTCAGCCACTCCTAAAATACCCGTTCGTTTTTATTGTTGTGCACACTTAATGTGTATATATGTAGTAATACGCTTGGCGTAATGTATAGTGTATAGTTAGTAGTCACTTTAGGTTCTGTGTGGCGTTTACTACTACTTCATGGTTCCATAAATTTATCTTCATGAAACGTGTATGAAAGATAACTCATAATGACTTCTTTATGACTTTTTTCCCTTTATATGAGAAAAAGCATTCTTCTAGACTGAAAACTAAAAACATTGTTCGCTCTTTACACTATCTCGCATTTCACCCAAAACATCTCTGAACAAGGGAACGATATTATCGTGTAATATGGTACACTCTACACAAATCATTCTATTTGATCACTATCCTATTACAACAACAACAACAGATCACACTTGATTTTTTAGAGATGCAATTCATTCAAATCGCATTTCAGTTCACAATAAAATATCATCTAGTTATTCCATATCCGTGTCTCTATCCAGCACCAAATCGTTCCACTGGAATTTCACATTATGCTAGGCCCAAAGCTGTAATATATCATCGTATCGTGTGAATCCATTTCCAACTTAACGATAATGGATTCACTCTAGTCATGCTAACACCAAGAGCAAAGCACATTATGTTCAATCGTCATTCAAGCTTCAAAAATTTGCACTTTCTACTGAAACTGAATGGACATTTGTTGAGAGCATCCACTGGACACCTTCCAACTGGGCTTCTACTAATGCTTCTACTAATGCATCCATATATCCACGCGTATTATATTCATGCATAACTTATTTCATATGAAATTCATTCATCTTCTTCTGCTCCTCTTCCTTCATATTAATAATTACAGCGTTATACTCAGTATATCGCCTGTCATTAAAATAAATGTGTGTCCACGCTGGAATAACAAATTTCTGGGCTAAAGTAACTCCCCCATAATTGTATAGAAACTTTGTGCGGAGGTGGACAGGTAGGAAAAGCAAATTATACGGAGAATAGAAAGAGATGAAAGTGTCGGCAGTAGCATCATAAATAAATGCTTCATTAGTGCTCCAATGAAACTACTACTAGTCTAATGAGTATCCTTATTATTACTCAGCTATATGTGTATCATTATGATGTCCTATCGATCACCGCAAAATTATTGTTGTAATTTATCACTCCACTAAACTCTTATGTATATGTATACACATTTTGTTGTGTACAGAATCAAATGAATAGTTGTTTCCAACACCCGCAAAAGATCTCGTGTATATTTTAGGCTATATAGATGTTCATGAAGGTGAAAGCTATATCTAAAATGATGATCACTAACTACAAAACGTGCTGAGGAAAGATGAGATCCTCTGTGTGTGTGTGTGTTGATGGCATTCTAATGAATTGAATCGCGAATCCTCGTCAATCATATTTTGGCGATGACTCGATCTGATTTCATTATACACACACACACAAACTAGAGAGATAGTAGTCGTAGGAAATCCATTTATTAATACGAGTTTATAAACACATGCAGCACACACATAGTCTTTTTCGAGAGATTGATGACTCTGCTAAAACTTTTCTTGTGTGCAAGAGTTCTTATATATAGAGATACTTTCTGTAATGTGTTCTCTCTCTGGCTCTCCAAAAGTATTATCGAGAACTCAATCGGTTAACTAATCTACTCATTTTCCACTTGGTTTAGCACTACAAAAACGAACTAAAGTCTGCAAAGTCTATACAAATATATAATATATCTATATAATATACTAGTCTGCAGATGTTGATTTTGTACAGAGATACAATTTGTTGTGTACCCTAACTTGTCTCCGTTTTTATGCAGGAAGGAAACTGTGCACACACTGCTTATGAAACCATAACACTTGAGTTTCGTATTTTCAAAAACATGAAAGTTTTTCTGAATGAATCCGTGCTTGAGTAAATTGAGTAACAAAGATAAGGTATATATATTGTTAAGCGAAAGAAATATGATAGAAGGTGATCATTCGAATTTCTTAACGTAAGTTAATCAGCATAAAATTGTGTTTTTTATTAAAATATACACATTCTCGTAAAAAAGCTCCTTGTTTTATTCACTTCTCACTGCGCTCTTTAGTTTATTGAACTTAATTTATATTCAAACTAATCAAGCGTGTTGTAAACTCATTAAGTGCTTACGAGGAGCTTATTATTCTTTAAAAATGTCATTTAGCAAGGACATAAAAGGAAGTAGACAATCGTTAGAAATGTATTACAGAATCAGCAGGTGGATAGTCGTTTAATTTAAACTCCGAGATAAAACAAAACCTACTTAAAACTTAATCTAATACTGTCATTTCATCATATCAGAGTCATTCTTCCGGTATCCGGCGGTAGTAAAAAGTCAGTTGACGTGTGTTCGAAGCACAAACTGGAATAAACCACCCGAATAATCGCAACCATTAAGTACATAAAGGTATATATTGTTGTACGTGTGCAATACCCGTAGTCTCATCCTTTCCTCTCACAGGATTATATTGTTGCTATTAAAATTAAAAGGGTCGTTTTGAAGAGGAAATTGCACATTGTTACTCATCCAGAAGAAACACGATTAAGAGGAAACCCGAGTTCAACTTCAGAGAATGAACCACGTATATATAATATATATATATAGACGGATGAACAAATAAATATCATTTGCTCTGAAAGGGAAGTTATTCATAAAATGTTGCTTTTAACTTCGGAACTCTCGTCGTATCATGTCATACGTATATAAAGAGAAAGAAAGAATAGAAAAGTATAAAAGTACATTTGCTCAATATGCCGCACATATTAGTATGCTTTAGGTAAACTTCTATCATCGTTTAATACATTTATCCTAGCTAATTACTTAACACAACTTTGTACTGTAACTCTTACATAATACCCAAGAGAGATGCATACTACAAACATTCGAACTGGTCGATATGATATGTATACAAATGTATATAAATATAACAGGCAATCTACACATTTTAATTAAATCGCGTCTTGAATTTCCTCCGAGGCTTCATTCATACATACTGCACTAACTACACATTATGCATATATACAGCCTGTCAGTTCAATATCGCATAAATTCACTTTGAGACAATAGTCGCACAAAAGAAAATTGCTAGAGACATCTCAATCTCATCAACTCGCGAGATATCGGATAAGCAGTGTATACATAGTCAGGTTGGCTGGTGCGAAATATTTATATGGGAATAGTTTTCCTCTCCTCGTAGACAGGTGAACGATGATTGATATTGTGTAAAACCACCGTGTATTGTTTTGTACACTGCATACATATATAATCGTTCCTCTGATAACATCGGCATAAGTTTAGAAACCACAGTAAACTATTTCCTGTGGTGAAGCCTTCGGTGTGAACAGAATGAAACTGTTTCTCCAATTTAATTAAATCAGGATAAGTAATTTTCATTTGTTAGATTAAACATAATGACATTTTCCTACCTTAGAGAAGAAGAACCTGTCCGCGTCTCAACTTCACTCAAGTAAAAGCGAATTTGTAACGATAATCATTTCGGATTGAAACTTATATGCACGTATACATACTTTCCTTTGAAATCAACTCGACTATATTATAAAAGTGTTGCTCACCAGTCCCTAAGTCTGTTTAGTCGGAATCTAATAACTTTAATTAGTCTGGATTTATGTGGCAAAGGAATAGAATAACCACCCACTCGCAATAAATTCCAATAATCCTGCTTCCTGCAACGATCAAAGTGAAGTTATGCAACTTGTTTAGTAGTTTAGCATTGAATGGAAATAATTTGAAAGTATGAAATTGATCTCTCACTGTGTTTCATTTAAATCTATATATATTGTGTCATAGTGTTATTCGATCATGCTCACTTTTCTTTAATTTTAGAACAAATGAGATGATCAACTGATCAATCAAGTGAAATTGTTCTCACGACTTCATTCTATAAAAAATCTTCATTCAAAGATGAGTAGTAGTACGGCGGGATGAATATTATTATATTGATAGTGTGTCCCTCGTCTGTAATCATGTTTGATTTTGACAACCTATTTTATACTCAGCAGATATGAAATAATACTCTCATCATGATCGAAATTATCAGTGAACTTTCATATTTCATTCATTGTGTCGTGAGCACTTATTTTCTCATCGTCTCAGACTGAACCTAAGATTGTGTGTGTGTGTGTGTAGTAAGTCCTGTCATATTATTTTAAAATTTAGATTGCAGTCCAGATAGGTGTGTCAATCTCATTAAATTATTATTAAATCGTACCGTCGCTCCTTTTTCAGCTTCAATGCTTTCAGTCAAAGATAATTAGATTTAAGGAATCGCTATTAGACTTATTACAATTTGTTCCTTCTCATTGTTAATTTATATAATATATAGTAAAGGAGTACAAATGAGTGCAGTGGTTGTCTTACATTCTTACTTCATTGTACTATTTCAATTTTGCACATTATTCGTACATTATTTGGTATATCGCTACTATTAGCAGCTGCAAAGCTCAAACTTAAGTTACTCGTGTCCCGACTTGTGTTTAGTAAGCCAAACTAATGAGCATATAACTATTAAATGAATTAGACAAAATAACCTTTAATCTATTAATCTTATTATGTCAAGAAGTTTTTGAGCTGTGAAAGGTTGAGACAGCGGAGCAATAATATTTTACAACTTTTTGAAACCTGATCAACTGTGACAAGACGAATTAATGTCTCTTCAGTAATACTATACACTCCATTCAGTCCGACTCTATTCAACTCAGTTCAGACTGTGAGAACAAGAGGTTAAATGTGAAAAGAAACTCAAGAAGTCGTAAGTGTCATTTTTCAATGTTCTTTTGGGATCACTTGCCACTTGGTACCTTAAAAGCCCATGCCATATTTCATTTCCCCTGAAGCACAATTCAAGATTTGACTTTTAATATGCAATTACACTCCTTACACTTTAACTCGTCAGACTTACTATGAAGATATTACATTTGTGTACTAAAAGTCATTCTAAATTTACGTCTCAGTAAACAACTCGCGATTCTGTGTATCTAACTAGAAAACAGTAATTAAAGTTGTACGTTGTTCATTGTAAAAGGGAGATTAAATTTAAATCAAGGCACAGAAATAAGTATTTCGCCTTTTGCATATATATAGACAGACAAAAACAATCAAATTACATCACGCAGACACATTATCATGCACATGCATATGTATGTATATATACAAACTCCGTGACTAATAACTAAATCCAACGAGTTAGCAGTTCCCCAGTTAGACCGACTATCATTACGCGGCTGTGTGCAATATTTCCTTTTATATAAAAGTATAAAAGTACCAAGAATTGCTTGAAGGGACACTTTTTATCATTCCATTCTCGTGTGTGCGAAACAACTCGAGTAAAAACAGCACAGCAGTAGCAGCATCGACGTAGTGAAATGAAATGAGACACATTCACATGTCCAAGTGCTCTCAGGAATGGAGACAACTAGAATGTTGAATGTGTTAGAAATGGGTGATGCTTTGAATCGATCAGAGACGTGTTTAAGGCTGAAACCACTCTCTTCTTCGAACATCATCATCATCGTTATGACTTCTGTCAACACAAGGCAAGAGAGAGAGAGTCCTTTCACGACACACAGAAGTCATAAACACTTTCCACTTGCTGGCGAGAGTTTTCTCACTCTATTTTACATCTTGTTGACACATGACACAACTATCTTTGAACCTTCCACACACTCACATGCATAATCTACACTATATAACAAAACCCAAATGAACTACGTATTCAAATATACATGCCGGAACCAGGATGCATATTTAACATACATGAACTTTCAGTCGCAAGTGTTATTTCCAGCAATTCCATATCCATAAAACCACCAGCATTCATTTAAATAGGAAATTAAACTTCACCTCATCTCCGACCAGAAGAGAGACTCTCTCTCTCTCTATTTCCCAGGTAGATAACAACATTCCATTTCACCATATATATGTATACATACATATTGAATACTGAATCCACCACGCACACAAACACTGCACAAATATTGTCCAATGTATAAACAGTAATAAACACAGATAAAGACTATATATGATCAAACTATCCCCACACACACACACAAACATAAACGGAAGGAGAAAAGAAGGAAAGAACTCACCTCCAGTGTGACATATATTTCTCATCATTTCTTTCTCTCTCATATAAGTCCTTATCCAATTATTTGCTCTGTCTCACGGAGGATTAAGCTGACTTAATGCTTTCTATTATTGCATCTTATACACATTTCTCTCGTCTCTCACTCACCCTCTATTTGTGTGTGTAAGTATTGGCATACTTGCACAACAATCCTAATGGGTTAAATTAAACTCCTCGCGATTCGATTCCAAAGTCTCTCTCTGTCTCTCGCCCACTCGCAAAAACTTCTATGGAATAATACAACACACAAACACGTACCACGTTTGTCTTCCTGCCTCATCTGATGACCCCCTTCTTTTGCCTTTCACTCTCTCTCTCTCTTACGGTCCTCTGGAATAAACGACACAATAAAAGTATTACGATGCGACAATATCTCCACTCAAAGTATTTCATGTCACGTTTCTTTAAATTCTTCTGTCACAGCCAATATAGTCTCAGCTACCACCCAAGAAACTAATCCACAATCCTGAGAGGTCTCGTACTAGTATATATAGAGTCTCTTTCTCAATCTCATATGCCCTAGCCAAAAAATGTGAACCTTCTTCGATTACTTATTATTACATGTATGCCTTACTCCCAGTCTGATCATCATATATTGCTTTTCTTTTATTGCTAAAACAAACATACACACACACTCCAACTACTTATGGACTCTCTAAGGAGTTCACCTTTCACCTGTTTTAAGTGACAACGCATCACAAGCTCAAGTTACAGATATTTGGTTGGTCGGTATACGTGTAGTAAGTAGTTCATTCAAGCAACCATTCGCAATAAAACCTTTCTTCTTCAATCTAAATTTCTTAAGACTAAACACTCCTTACTCCTCGTGATATATATAGTTCAATGTACAACCTGCCATTTCTGCCCATCTTCCAGAGAAAACTCTTATTTGACGCTGAATGATTGTATATCCACGGAGTTTACTCATAGTAGTCACTTTCAATTACGTCTTTTTTCATGTAATAACCCAACAACATGTCTGTTGTGTACCGTTTTCCCGTTTTTCTTCTCAGGATCACGAGAACTATAGTCACAGACTCTCTATTTCTGTCATACACCTCGTTCCTTCTTAAGTGCCTACTGTTTTCGACACGACATGACCAAGCTTTCCTATATCTTTGTACTACATAACCTCGCACGAGAACGAAAATTCCACCTCCCTAAGATTTACCCGTCAAGGAAATTTAGGCTTGGTTCATTTAACGAAGGGTGAAGTATAGAAGGTATTTCATTTCACAGGAGAGGTAACAGCGAAGTTTTATGACACAAAGACAATCACACACATGGAGAGAGCAAACAGAGAGAGAAAGCAGAGGTGCCTATCCACATATATAGGTAGGTATATACAGAGAAATGTAATGGGACAAGGGAAAGAAGAAGAGAGAAAACAGCTTTATCATATGAAGAAGAAGCCTTTGATTGAATTTCGTTGAAAGATATGTGCTTTCCGTCTTCATTCTTCTCAATAAGAAAAAGAACACGGGAGCGGGTCAGTCTCATCTTTTCTGTAGTCAGCAGTGTGGCAAACCTTCTTCGACCCTTTTCCTAAATTGATCGCCCTCCTTCTGATACTATCATCTATCTTTCCGTTTATCTTTCCACTCACAAAATCTTCCCAGAAGGTAATACAAAGGAAAATACACACACAGGCCAACCACAAACCTATATGTATGTATATAGAGATAAGTGTGTGTGTGTGTGATCAAACGTTCCAGAGAAACTTTTAAAGCAGTTTGTGTTAAGGTAGACAAACACGAAACACATCTAAAACATGAATTTCCTATTGGCAAACCTTTTATTTTCTATTCCCATCTTCTAAAGTACTTTTATTTATTTATAACAGGCTTTTAATTAATTGAGGGAAGATAAAGAGCTCCATTTTAAGGATCTTTTCTTCCTAGTCAATAGATTTATGAGGATTACATGACATTTCCCCTATGTTACCCAGTGTCTTATTACACTCGCGCGTGTATAAGCATTTATCACTTTTAACCCTTTTTATTTCAACTCCATGTAGCCCTGTAGTCAATTAATCACTTGAGCTATTTCAATTCCTAACTTTGAAACTTGTTTTCAAACATTCTGCCTCCAAAGTAAGTCAGATATTCCAAATAAAGCCAGAAAAGTTTAAGCTAGTCCTACGTAACTGGTAAATTGTTGTTACATTGTAAACATCAGTTTCCTCAAATGACGTAAATGGGAAGATGAGTATTAATGTCACTGCTACTGCTACTGTGTGTGTATAAAGTCTTACGCATGTTATACATTTGTAGTTTGAATCACTCATCCCACCACAAAGTATTTTTGTAACTTGTAATGAATTTCATTCATAGAAGTGAACAACACAGGACTGGTATGGTGAAAGTTAAGAGAGAGAGAGAGCCTAGACTTCCTAATAATATTAAGATGCTGAAAACTAAAATACACACTCACACACTAAACTACTCGATGGTTAGGGAGAAGACATTTACTCTCCAGAAGGAGACTTTCACTATCCAGCAATTTGTTTCATCTCTTTTCTTTTCGGCCATTTCTTCATCCACTTCTTTATTTGCTAGGGCAGCACAGCAATCTCTTCTTCTTCTACTTTCTCGCGAGCAAACACTTCCAGCACTTCCAGCTATCTTTCTCTACGCCATAAGAGTAGCCACATTTTATACATCCACAACCTCCGCAGTCCTTATGTGTAACATGAGAATATATATGTATTTTTGGCCTTTCTGCTGTCTCTGCCTCTATATATGTATTTGTCATATATAGAAGAAGTACACGACGATGAGTCCTGGTTGTGCTCCCTCTTCTTCTCCTTCTTCTGATGACATAGGCGTCTTCTTGGATAAACATTCTCCAGGAAGGAACCAGGAGACGTTGATTAGCACTTTGCATGCATCTGCCTCTTCCTTCTTTTCGTGGATGATGAAGGCTTCCGAGGATGATGATAATGATGACGTGTAAAAGATAACTGGCAGAAAGCATAAGACAACCAAAGGAAAGGCACACAGAAAGAATGTGTCTCGTCGTGTTCGTAGCTACTTTTACAGGAAACATCTTTCCGCGAAGCTTTTCCCTCTGATGCGAGGGATATGAAAGCTTTCTCTCTTCATCTTATCTTCACTTTCCCTCGTGTGTCTTGTGTTTGCCTTTCTTTTCGCTAAAACTTTTAGCATAACAAGATTCCACTACGGAATTCTACAATCTACATTGCGTTCAAAAGATTTTCTCATCCTATTATCTCAATGTGTTTTCCTCAGACCTAAAAATACACCACCAAACCTGCTTCGAGGTGGTGTGTGTAAGCCAAGGATTGCTGCGATAACTACTATAAAAACGTGTGTAGGTCACGTTGTTGCATTGTTCTAAGCTATTTGTGGTACTTTGTACCTAAACCTAAAGATATTATTATAGTCATTGTCATTGGCCAGCCACATAATGACAAATCATTTAGAGAGTGTCACCCCAAAAACTCGTTAGGCAATATAAGACTTCAAAGCCCACATGGTTTGTTCACCTTACCCTTACCTACTCAACTGAAGTGCCAATTTTTTATGCTCAATTTGTTGCTGCTTCCATTCATTAATATTCCTGGAAAACGTAAAGATTCTTTGTGTCCCATCTAAGCAAAGAGATATCCATTTGCCAAGAGTGCAAAAACAACAACAACGACATTCCTAGTACAAGTAAGCTCAAGATAGAAAGAACCTGAAGTCACACACTATATTCAATGTTTCCTCAAAGTTCTTTCGAAACTTTTAATTTTCTAATAATGGTAATGGTTTTGCTGCTGCAGCCTTTGGAATAAAAATTCTAGGCTGTGTATGAAGAGTATGAACGCGACCCCTTCGAATAAGTAAACTGTCAGGAAGGACATTCCATTCATTTCAACGACACACCGATAAAACCAAACTATGCCCAACTGTGATTGTAAATGAAGTGATTATAAAGCCTACATAGCGTGGGAGTTATTAAAAGCCGAGTGTTGAGAGCATTAGAAGAGATTTACTTTCTTAAATGAACCGGCAGTGATGATGATCGTAACTTTAAACGAAAAAGTTCTCTCTGCATATCAACTGGTAGTTAAAATACTTATGATAAGGATTTATTAACAATTACTTCCTCTCGCCTTGTTCGCCTGCTTTTGCTAAGTTTGTATATAAAAGATTTAGTACTCAATGAATTCGCGAATGCATAGTGCAATGCTTATCGTTGCAGGAACCCTCTAAACTTTTTATCAAGACGATATAACTATTAAGTTGCAAGTCAATTGACCTTGTATATGCTCGTGATCCTGAAAATATAATAACTATTGAACAAGCAAATATCTTCTTCAGATCCAAAATGAACTTCTTTGCAAGTGAATTTGTGTTCAAAGAAAATTAAGGATCAAATTATAATCTACAAAATCAAAAGTAATTTCCCATTCAAATATCACGATCTTCCATGACTAGTTAACATTTGAAGTTTACAACTCCAACATTTAATGTGCATAGTTGCAGGATTGCCAATTTATTGTGCAATAAGAGAATCTAAAATTTATTAATTATGCGAGCAACCCACTTATAAAGACTTTTGAAGCTTTATTGCATATTACGGCTTATTAATTTTATATATGTGTGTGTGCACCTTTTTGTGTGCTTTATTATTGCTAGTGAGTTGGTCAAGTGTTCACGATGAAGATGTTCATTCTACTTAACCCAACTGTGTCGACTGAGCATCTAGGTAGTGCATGGTAGGTGTGAGTTTTTTGCTTGCGTTTCATCATTACACCAAAACATACATTAATTCAATAATATAACAATAAAAACAAATAAGGAATCCAATATGGGAAGCTTAATATAGAATTGATTGAAGAAGATTATTGATTACTTAAGCTAAAAATTAGACATACACAGCCAAGTCTTGAATCGCCCTCATCATTATTATCAGTTATGTCAGTATAACTTGTTCATCTTGTGACAATGAGGTTATCGAGTGGTAATCCACCACCACTTAATCCTCGTCAGCTAATCACGAGTATCACGAACTGCCTTACTCGCAAGTTCTTATATTCAGTCTCTTACTGATCTATTCACTTTTACATCATCGTCTTTACTCACAAGTGTAATCGATCTACTTCTCTTTGATCATAAAGATTAGGATTATTAGCGTAGTTTCTGCTCTAAAGTATGGGCTTGTAACCTTTATATCCTTCAGACTACTAGCGATGTATCCATATCATATCTAATTTTTCAAAACTCAAGACTCCGCATGAATGACAACGATTTTTTAAGCCCGAGATATATTATTCGCTCAGGATTATTCTGGATGCAATGCAAAGTGAGCAGAATGCCAGAATGATGTCAGACAAAAACAGAAGATTAAACTATATCTTTTCAAAGTTGTACAAAGGCAAAGGGCTCTCTATACATTTTATATCTTCTCTTTAGAGCAGTTCATTCGGTCTCCTATGTACCCTGGCCTAAATTTGCGCTCTACGTCTTCCAGGGAATTCTTTTTGCAGACTCTTCCTTCTGGGAGATTAAAGATTTAGGACAAACCTGTATAATAATGGATAAGCTTCCTTGTCTCTCTCTCTCACTATATATATACGTATATCGTCTCAACAAATCTCTCAATTTTTTAAATCGTCCAAAACTAAGTAACCAATTCTTGAGCTCTTTAGATAAGTTTTAGGGATTCTAATACTTTTGTAGTATTTGTTGAACACAAAAATACGGAAGGATCACCTACTGGATTGATTAGTTGCTCATGCATTGCTCTCAATTTAGAATTTCCAGGTGCCATTCTTCAATTCCACACCTATTGCTTGGCTAAAAGAAATTAAATTGCATGATAGGTACCTACAAAAATTTGACCGTGAGTCAATTCCGCCTTCATAGAATCATAATCCAAATTAGTTTCACGTAGTCTACATTTATATGAGGCTATGTCTATAAAGATAAAGTGTATGGGGCATTGTCAATGTGGTTTTGTACTCGTGACGAAGATTCCCGTGAGTCGTTTCACTCTTCAAAGATTCATATCTTTGAATATCTCATTCGCCATGCATTTTACGACATTACTCTTGAGTATTACCTTGTGCACCTACAATCTGTGCGGTTTCTTGTTAAGGTACGTA
>Ga0194135_10000584_pt1 | contig 21533 bp, 20 predicted proteins | sample LitLau_LLRF_2013_FD_134024 | JGI IMG/M metagenome (GOLD analysis project Ga0194135, IMG submission 134024) | Freshwater sediment microbial communities in response to fracking from North America - Little Laurel Run_MetaG_LLRF_2013 (version 2) | ecosystem: Environmental > Aquatic > Freshwater >...
CCGGCATTGATCCGTGGGCCGCCGCAATGGGCCATCCCTGGCCCAGTGCGGCTAACCCGGCGTCCTGCCGGGTTACCCACGGCTCAATGCCTGCGTTCGGCCATCGTGTCTAAAGGGGCAGGAGGATCCAAAGCAAAGGCAAAATCTGACGGCGGCCTTGCGGCCGGCCTGAAGATGGAGTGGTGTGTACCGCTCAGCCTGTGCTCGTCAGTAAACCCCGCCGTCGCGGGTGGGGGCGTCCAGAGTCTTGTACTGCCCGACCAGGCTCTGCAAGCCCTTCATCAATACCGTGGTATCCACTCCCACGGCCACGAAGTTCGCCCCCAGCTCGATGCAACGCCGGGCCAGGCGCTGATCGGCGCTGAGAATCCCCGCCGCCTTGCCCGCTCGACGTATGCGCACGATGGCGTCTTCAATCGCCGCCACCACCTCGGGGTGCCCGGGGTTGCCCCGTTGGCCCATGGCCGCGGACAGGTCCGCCGGGCCGATGAACACGCCATCGACGCCGTCCACCGTGAGGATTTCATCCAGGTTGCGCAGGCCTTCGAGGTTCTCGACCTGCACCAGCAGGCACATCTGTTCATCGGCCCGGTCCAGGTAGTCGGCGATGCTGTTCCAGCGTGACGCCCGGGCCAGGGCGCTGCCCACGCCACGCACTCCGAGTGGTGGGTAGTGCATGGCGCGCACCAGCTGGCGCGCCTGCTCGGCGCTTTCGACCATGGGAATCAGCAGGGTCTGGGCGCCGATATCCAGCAATTGCTTGATCAGCGCGGTATCGCCGATCGGTGGGCGGATGATGCCCTGGGCGGCGTAGGGGGCGATGGCCTGCAACTGCGCCAGCAGGCTGCGCAGGTCGTTGGGGGCGTGTTCGCCGTCCAGCAGCAGCCAGTCGAAACCGGCGTTGGCCGCCAGCTCGGCGCAGTAGCCGTCCGCCAGCCCCAGCCACAGGCCGATCTGCGGTTCGCTGTGCTGCAGGCGTTGTTTGAACAGGTTCAGGGGCATGTCCATGGCTGTCTCCTCAGACAAAGCGGCAGGCGATGCTGCCCAATTGATCGTAGTCCACGTGGAAGACATCCCCGGGACGGGCCGCCACCGGGCGAGTGAAGGAGCCGCCGAGAATGATCTGCCCGGCCTCCAGGCCGACGTCGTAGGCCGCCAGCTTGTTGGCCAGCCAGGCCACGCCCTTGGCCGGATGATTGAGCACCGCGGCGGACACCCCGGATTCCTCGATCACGCCATTGCGGTAGAGCACCGCCGGCACCTTGCGCAGGTCCACATCACCAGGGCGCACGGCGCGGCCGCCCATCACCACCCCGGCGTTGGCGGCGTTGTCGGAAATGGTGTCGAACACCTTGCGCGTGGCCTGGGTCTGCGGGTCCAGCTGCTGGATGCGCGCGTCGATGATTTCCAGCGCCGGGATCACCCAGTCGGTGGCGTCCAGCACATCGAACAGCGTGCAGTGGGGGCCTTTCAAGGGCTTGCCGAGGATGAATGCCAGTTCCACTTCGACCCGCGGCACGATAAAGCGCTGGAAGGGAATGTCCGTGCCTTCATCGAACAGCATGTCGTCCAGCAGGGCGCCGAAATCCGGCTCGGTGATGTTCGACGACACCTGCATCGCCCGCGACGTCAGGCCGATCTTGTGGCCCACCAGCTTGCGCCCGTCGCGGATCTTCTGCTCCACCCAACGGCGCTGGATGGCGTAGGCATCCTCGATGCTGATGTCGGGGTATTGCAGGGACAGCTGGCCGATCTGTTCGCGGCTGCGTTCGGCGGCGTTGAGGCGCGCGGCGGCTTCTTGGATATCCGAAGGGCTGAGCATGGTTATTTCTCCCGAGGGTTGACGATATGGGCCGGCACCCGCAGCACCAGCCAGGCGCCCAGGGCGATCAGCAGGGCCAGGGCATAGAGGGCGAGGCTGGCGCTTTGCGTGGCGTCGCGCACCACGCCGATCAGGTAAGGGGCAAGGAAGGCGGCCACACTGCCGAAGGAACTGATCAGGGCAATACCCGCGGCCTGGGTGCTGCTGGCCAGAAAGGCCGGCGGCAACTGCCAGAACATCGGCAGCGCGGCACTGGCGCCCATGCCCGCCACCAGCAGGCCGAACATCACCAGCCACGGATCGCTCGGGGCCAGCCCGGTGAGGATCAGGCCGAGGCTGGACATCAGCAGCGGTATCGCCAAATGCCAGCGGCGCTCGCGCAGGCGGTCCGAGGAACGGCCAACGCCGAGCATGAACAGGCAGCCGGCCAGATAGGGCAGGGCGCTGAGCAGGCCGACATTGCTGTCCCGGGCGATGCCGGCGTGATGAATCAGGGTTGGCATCCAGAAGGCGATGGTGTTCACCGCCAGCATCACCGCGAAGTAGATGCACACCAGCAGCCAGACATGGCGCTCCTTGAGGATGCCGCTGAAGCGGGTGATGGATTTGCGCTGTTCTTCCTGTTGCAGCGCCTGCAGCAGCCGGGCTTTCTGCGCCGGGGTCAGCCAGTCCACCTGTTCGATGCTTTCCGGCAGGGCCTTGAGCACCACCAGCCCCAGCAACACCACGGGCAAGCCTTCGATCAGGAACATCCACTGCCAGCCGCGCAGGCCGCCGATGTCGTGGAAGCTTTCCAGGATCCACCCCGACAGCGGCCCGCCAATCACCCCGGCCATGGGCACGGCAATGGCGAACAGCGCGGTGACCTGACCGCGGCGACTTGCGGGGTACCAGCGGTTGAGCAGCACCAGGATGCCGGGGAAGAACCCGGCCTCGGCGACCCCCAGCAGAAAGCGCAGCACGTAGAAGCCCCAGGCGCTGTCCACCAGCATCAGGGCACTGGACAGCAGGCCCCAGACCAGCATCAGCAAGGCGATCCAGCGCCGTGGGCCGACCCGTTCCAGGGCCAGGTTGCTGGGCACGCCGAACAGCGCATAGGCGACGAAGAACAGCCCGGCGCCGAGGCCGTAGACGCTGTCGCTGAAGCCCAGGTCCTGGGTCATCTGCAACTTGGCGAAGCCGATATTGATCCGGTCCAGGTGGGCGAAGATGTAGCAGACGAACAACAGCGGCATCAGCCGCCAGGTGATCTTGCGATAGCAGTCGTTGACCTCGGCCACAGGAGCCTCGGCAATTGCGGGATGGGACATGGGGAGATCTCGTTATTGTTCTTGTGTGGGTCGGCTTGCCGGCGAAGACGGACTCGGGGCTGGCGCCTGGCTTGCGGGCCTGTTCGCTGGCAAGCCAGCTCCTACGGGTTGCATGGACGTTGTGTAGGCGAAAGGGCCGGCACAATGCTCAGGCCTGTCCGCGCAGAAACTCATGCACGTTGTTGTGCTTGAAGTTCAGCTCGGCATCCAGCTCGCTCATCTCGAACGACAGGGCCAGCAAGCGCTGGGCCTGCAGCTCGGCAAAGTGCGCCTTGATGATCTCGAACAGCCCTTCGGCCACTTGCCGGCGGGTCGCCAGGTCGCGCCCGGCCCCCACTTGCAGGCGCATATGGACAAAGGCGTAGTCATGCTTGCCGTCGGCCATGCGCCAGGTGTCCAGGCGCACCCCGCGGCTGCGAATGCCCCCCAGGGGAAACACCCCAGTGGCGCCCAGGTAGTCATGAACCTGGGTGAACAGCCCCGGCAGATCGGCGGCCTGTTCGATGTTGTCGGTGTACTCAGCGATGAAATGCGGCACGGAGGCCTCCTTCGGAGGCAGCGGCAAGCGGCAGGCTACAAGCTGCAAGAGGGTTCTCTTGCGGCTGTAGATTGGCGACTTGCCGCTGCTGTCGATGTGGTCTTGCAGCTTGTAGCTGGAAACTTGCCGCTGCTTCTAGAAGATGGCGTTGATCTGGCCGGTGCCGGAGCTGCCGAACAGCGGCGTGACGATCTCCGCCGGGCGGTTGTAGTCAGGTCCGCCCAACAGTCCCAGGAGCATCGCCGTGTCGTGCATGCCGCCCTCGCCGTGACAGCTGGTGGCGTAGTCCGGGAGCATGGCGCAGACCTCGCGATAGCGACCTTGCTGCCACAGCTCCACCACCCGCTGGTCCACCTGCTTGTCGAACTCCCGGGTCCAGTTGTGGATGTTGGCTTCGGCTTCGCGGTCGTTGGAGAACCGGTGGGACAGCGAGCCGGACGCCAGCACCAGGACCTTGCGTTCGCTCTTTTCGATGGCGCGGCGCACCGCGGCGCCGAAGGTAAAGCTGTCTTCCAGCTTGTGCCAGGCGCACCAGGCGGCGATCGACACCACCTTGAAGTGCTCGGCGGCGGGCACGTCCATATGCATGTAGCGCATGGGCACCAGGGTCCCGTACTCCAGCTCCAGGCTGGGGATGTTGTGGGCCAGGGTGCGCACGTCGGCGGCGTTGGCCTCAGCGGCGATCAGTTCCCCCAGCTCCGGGCAGCCCTGGTAGTCGTAGGTCATGTTCTTGATGAAGTGCGGCAGCTCGTTGCTGGTGTAGGTGCCGTTGAAGGCTTCACCACAGTTGATGTGGTAGCCGCTGTTGACCAGCCAGTGCACATCGAACACCACCGCGGTGTCGGCCCCCAGCGCCCGGGCGCGGCGAGCAATTTCCTTGTGCCCGGCAATGGCCGCCTCGCGGCAGCCGTGGTGCTTGCCCGGCAGTTCGGACAGGTACATCGATGGAACGTGGCAGACCTTGGCGGCCATGACGACTTCGCCCATGGTGCTTCTCCTGAAACATCTTCTTGTTGGCGTGATCCGGGACGGTGCTAAACCTTACACGCCCCAGCGCGGGATGTGATGGCTGCCCATGGAGAGGCAGACGTTCTTGATCTCGGCAAAGACTTCGAAGCTGTATTCGCCGCCTTCGCGACCGGTGCCCGAGCCCTTGACCCCACCGAAGGGCTGGCGCAGGTCGCGCACGTTCTGGCTGTTGATGAACACCATGCCAGCCTCGATGCCCCGTGCCAGGCGATGGGCCTTGCCGATGTCCTGGGTCCAGATGTAGGAGGCCAGGCCGTACTCGGTGTCGTTGGCCAGTTGCAGGGCCTGGGCCTCGTCCTTGAACGGGATCAGGCACACCACCGGGCCGAAGATCTCTTCCTGGGCGATGCGCATCTTGTTGTCGACGTCGGCGAACACCGTGGGCTGGATGAACTGCCCGCGAGCCAGGTGCGCCGGCAGGTTGGCCGGGCGCTCCAGGCCGCCGGCCAGCAGGGTCGCGCCTTCTTCCAGGCCGATACGGATGTAGCCGGTGACCTTGTCGTAGTGGGCCTGGGTGATCATCGAGCCGACCTGGGTCTTGGGGGCCTGCGGATCACCGACGATCAGGCGCTTGGCCCGGGCGGCGAATTCCTTGACGAACTGCGGGTAGACGCTTTCCTGGATGAAGATCCGGCTGCCGGCGGTGCAGCGTTCGCCGTTCAGGGAAAAGATGGTGAACAGCGCGGCATCCAGGGCCCGCTCCAGGTCGGCGTCCTCGAAGATCAGCACCGGCGACTTGCCGCCCAGTTCCATGGAGTACTTCTTCAGGCCAGCGGTCTGCATGATTTTCTTGCCGGTGGCGGTGCCGCCGGTGAAGGAAATCGCCCGCACGTCCGGGTGGCGCACCAGGGCATCGCCGGCGGTGGCGCCGTAGCCCTGGACGATGTTCAGCACCCCGGCGGGAATCCCGGCTTCCAGCGCCAGCCGGCCCAGCTCGTTGGCGGTCAGCGGCGACAGTTCGCTCATCTTCAGCACCGCGGTGTTGCCCAGGGCCAGGCAGGGCGCGGTCTTCCAGGTGGCGGTCATGAACGGCACGTTCCATGGCGACACCAGGGCGCACACGCCCACCGGCTGGTACAGGGTGTAGTTGAGCATCTGGTCGTCCACCGGATAGCTGTGGCCATCCATGCGGGTGCAGACCTCGGCGAAGAAGTCGAAGTTGTGCGAGGCCCGGGGAATCAGCACGTTGCGGGTCTGGTGGATCGGCAGCCCGGTGTCCAGGGTTTCCAGCTCTGCCAGATGCGGCACGTTCTCTTCGATCAACGCGCCCAGGCGGCGCATCAGCCGGGCGCGCACCGATGCCGGGGTATTGGCCCATTTCGGAAAGGCTTCCTTGGCCGCCGCTACCGCCTGGGCGATTTCCTCGGCGCCGCCGCTGGCCACCTCGCCAATGGCTTCACCGGTGGCGGGGTTGTAGTTGGTGAAGACTTCACGGCTTTCGACTTCGCGGCCGTTGATCCAGTGCTTGATCATTTATGCGTGCTCCTTGGCCGCAGCGGTGGGTTCTGGGTGGGCGTAGTGGGCGAAGAATTCGCTTTCGCTGACGATGCGGTTGACCAAGCGGCCCACGCCTTCGATCTCCACCACCACCTCATCGCCGGGGACTACATCGCTGAGGCCTTCGGGGGTGCCGGTGGCGATCATGTCGCCCGGTTGCAGGGTCATGAAGCTGGACAGGTATTCGATCAGGTAGGGGATGTCGAAGATCATGTCGGCGGTGCTGCCTTGCTGGCGCAGCTCGCCGTTGACCCAGGTGCGCAGGGTCAGCTTGTTGGGTTCCGGCACCTCGGCGGCATCGATGATCCACGGGCCGACCGGGGTGGTGGCGTCGCGGTTCTTCACCCGCAGGTTGGGCCGGTAGTAGTTCTCCAGGTAATCGCGGATCGCGTAGTCGTTGCACAGGGTGTAGCCGGCCAGGTAGTCCAGGGCGTCCTCGCGCTTGACGTTGCGCGCGGTCTTGCCGATCACCGCCACCAGCTCGCACTCGTAGTGCATGTAGGCGACGTTGTCCGGGCGCCAGGTCACCTGCTTGTGCCCGGTGTAGGTGCCCGGCGACTTGATAAACACCAGGGGCTCGGTGGGCGGCGTGAAGGCCAGCTCGGCGGCGTGGTCGGCGTAGTTCAGGCCCAGGGCGAACATGGTCCCGGTGGCCGGGGGCAGCCACTGCACCTGGTCTTCGGCGAGAACCCGGCCGTCTTCCAGTTGCAGGGTGTTGGGACCGGTGACCAGGGCCTGGTGGACCTGACCCTGATAACGAATGCGTGCATGTTTCATGTCGGTTCCTTATTCGGCAACGATGCTGTTGGCCAGACGGCCCAGGCCGCTGATCTGCACTTCGACCCGGTCGCCGGGGCGCACGTCGACCCGGCCTTCGGGGGTGCCGGTGATCAGCACGTCGCCAGGGTGCAGGGTCATGAACTCGCTGATCTCGGCAATCAGCTGGGGAATGCTGCGCACCAGGTTGGCGGTGCTGTTGTGCTGCACCCGCTCGCCGTTGACGAACAGCTCCAGGCTCAGGTCGTGGGGATCGCTCACCTCGGCCGCCGGCACCAGCTGCGGGCCCAGGGCGCAGAAGCCGTCCCGGCACTTGGCCTTGACCGCGGGGCGGTAGTAGCTGTCTTCCGGCAGGCTGAACTCGTTGACGATGGTGTAGCCGGCCACATGCTCCAGGGCGTTTTCCAGGCTCACCCGGCTGGCGCGCTTGCCGATCACCACCCCCAGGGCCGGGCCCGGTTGCAGGCGTTGGACGTCCTTGGGAAACACCACCGGCGCTTCATGGGAATTGCGGGTGTTGGGGGTCTTGATGAACAGCACCGGTTTCACCGGAGGCTTCTGGTAGGGCGGCTGGGTGAAGCTTTGCAGATGGCTTTGCAGCAACCCCTGGTAGTTCAGCGCAACGCCGAACAGGGTGCCGCCGGCGTGATCGTTCAGTGCACGGCTCATCGGGCTCTCCTGGTGTTGGTTCCCGTGGCGGCTTGCCGCTGGCGGGTCGAGTTCGTTAATGTATTAACGTTATATTTAATATGTTAACGATCGTCAAGCCACAGCCTGATCGATTGCCTCGTGCCCTGGCGGGCACGCCGCGAATCGCGCAGGATGCCAACGCTCTGCGTGCTGAAAAAATAAAAAACAGAAGGGTGCCATGAACCCACGTCAACCCATTCCCAATATCAACATCGGCCAGGTCTACGATCAGCGCTACGCCGATGCCCAGGTGCACTACGACAAGCTCAGCAACCTGGCTGGCTTCTTCGGCCGCAACATGCCGGTGCATCGCCACGACCGCTTCTTTCAGGTGCATTACGTGCAAAGCGGCGCGGTGCGGGTTTATCTGGACGACCAGCAGTACCTGGAGTCGGGGCCGATGTTCTTTCTCACCCCGCCGACCATTCCCCACGCCTTCGTCACCGAGGCCGATAGCGAGGGCCACGTGCTCACCGTACGCCAGCAACTGGTGTGGGAACTGATCGGCGCCGACCCGGCCCTGGCGCCAGCGCCGCTGGTGCCACCGGCCTGCGTGGCCCTGGCGCGGCTGGGGCCGCAGTTCGCCGGCGAGGTACGGCGCCTGGAGTGCCTGTTCCAGGAGTTGCAGGAGGAAATCGCCGGACAGGACGCAGGACGCGAGCCGGCCCTGGAAGCCCTGACCCGGCTGCTGATGATCAGCCTGCTCAGGCTGTCGGCGAACTCCCTGACGGCGCGTCCGGCACGGCATGAAGACTTGCAGATCTTCCATCGCTTCAACGAGCTGATCGAGGCCCGCTACCTGGAGCACTGGCCCCTGGCGCGCTACGCCAGCACCCTGGGGGTCACCGAAGCGCGGCTCAATGATGTCTGCCGACGCATCGCCGACCTGCCGTCCAAGCGCCTGGTGTATGAACGCCTGATGCAGGAATCCAAGCGTTTGCTGCTGTTCACTGCCAGTTCGGTGAATGAAATCTGCTACCAGCTGGGTTTCAAGGACCCGGCCTATTTCAGCCGGTTTTTCCAGCGTTACGCCAAGACCGCGCCGGGGGAATACCGCTTGCGCCAGGGGCAGGCGCCTGCCCCTGGCGCCAATGCACCGGGTGCCTGATCGCTGGGGCAGGGCTGATGCCATGGAGCCGCGCCCAGGCAACTGACCCTGGCGGTATTCGCCGCCTGGCGGGCGTGGCAGAATCCGCGCCTTTGCCCGACAAGGAGCGTCGTCATGCTGCGTACCGTTGTGTTGCCCCTGCTGGTGCTTGGCGCCTTGCCGTGCCTGGCCCGGGAGCTGCCGGAGCTGACGCCGCTGTGGTTGCAGCAGGAGGGCTGGATCGGCGCGTGCGACAACCGCCGCGATTGCCAACTGCTCTACGCGCCGAACATCGACTTTGCCGAGCGGGTCAACCACCTGACCCTGAAAATCCGCAGCCAGGCCGGCCCCGAGAGCCTGCTGCAACTGCAACTGGAGCACCAGGGCGCGCCATTGGAACCCGGTGCATTGCGCCTGGATGGCCAGCCGCTGGAACCCGGCCTGCTGGCGGCGCTGGTCCAGGAAGTGGAAGCCCCCGACAGCACCCGTGAACAACAGTACTACCGGGTTGATGACCAGCCCCTGGCCCGGCAATGGCTGGCGCGGCTGCGGGCCGGGCAAGTGCTGGAACTGCCGGGAGAGGAGCCGGCCCAGGTGCTGCTCAAGGGGTTGCCGGACTTGCTGCAACGGGTGGACCAGGTGCAGCAGCGCCAGGGCACGGTCAGCGCCCTGGCGGCGCCCGGCGAACAGCCGGCCAGCGCGGTGCCCGGGTTGCAGCCGGCCGCGGCATTGCGGCCCTATCCCGGGGTGACGCCCCTCAGTGCCCGAGAGCGCAGCGGGCTGCTGGCGGCGGTGCGCAAAACCTTGCCGCCGGCAAAGACCGAAGACGCCGACGACTACGTCATGCCACCGAGGATCGAGGTCTATCCCCTGACCGCGCAGCAGGCGCTGGTGTTCGAGTTTTCCGACTGCGGCGCCTATATCTGCCTGTTCGATATCAGCAGCCGCTCGCGCACGGCGCCCTATGGGCTGCAACCCCTGCAGATTCAGGCATTGCCGGACGGCAGCGTCGACCATGCCGGGGGCCTCAATTATTACCCCGAGACCGGCGAGCTCAGCAGTTTCCTCATGGGCCGCGGGATGGGCGACTGCGGTGAAATGGCCAGTTGGCACTTCGATGGCCAGGCCTTCCAGCTCACCGACTACCGGCGAATGCCCACCTGCAGTGGCCTGGGCTACGAAGACTGGCCGGTGCTCTGGAGCGCCGAGGCACCCAAGCGCCCCTGAGCCCCAGCATCAGACGCAAGCCTGGTCCTGGGGTTCGGCGCAGGGTTGCGCCTTGGCCGCTCCCAGCAACAGGTCCGCGGCCTTTTCGCCGATCATGATTGCCGCCGCGTTGGTGTTGCCGGTGATCAGGCTCGGCATGATCGAGGCGTCCGCCACCCGCAGCCCCTGCAGGCCGTGGACCCGCAGCTGGTCGTCGACCACCGCCAGTTCGTCGTGGCCCATCTTGCAGCTGCCCACCGGGTGGAACACCGTGCCCAGGTGCTGGCGGATCCATTGCTCGATCTGCTCCTGGCTCTGCACCTGCGGGCCGGGCACCAGCTCGCCCTTGAGGCGCTGGGAGAAGGCCCGGGTCGCCGCCAGCTGGCGCACCAGGCGCAAGCCGGCCACCAGTTTGCGCAGGTCCTCCGGGTGGCTGAGGAAGTTGGCCTCGATCAGCGGTTTGTCGTGCGGGTCGGCGGAGTTCAGGCGCACCCGGCCGCGGCTTTGCGGGTGCATCACCGCCACATGCAGGCTGATGCCATGGCCCACCGGGATCAGGCGCTGGGGCTGGTTCTTCAGGGCCGGGGCGACGATCAGCCCCAGTTCCGGCACCGGGTCTTCGGGCGTAAGGCGCAGAAAGGCCCCGGACTCGACGGTGTTGGAGGTCAGCGGGCCCTGGCGCCGGGTCAGGTATTGCCAGGGCGAACGGGCCAGGGGCAGCAGGCCCTTGGGCGAAAGGCCGTAGCCCAGCTCGGGATCGCTGCGGTACATCAGCACAATGTCCTGGTGGTCCTGCAGGTTCAGGCCGACCCCCGGCAACGGGTGGCGCGGCAGGATGCCATGGGGCTTGAGTTCCTCCGCCGGGCCGATGCCGGAGAGCAGCAGCAACTGCGGCGAGTTGATCGCCCCGGCGCAGAGGATCACTTCGCGGCGCGCCTGCAACTGCCGGACCTCGCCGTTCTGGCTGATCTCTACGCCGCTGGCGCGAGTGCCTTGCAGCAGCACCCGGTGGGTCAGGGTGCTGCTCAGCACGCTCAGGTTCGGCCGCTGCAGGATCGGGTGCAGGAAAGCCCGGGCCGCGCTGCAACGTTCGCCGTTGATCTGGGTGACATGGAAGGGGCCGAAGCCTTCCTGCTCCGGGCCGTTGAAGTCCGGGTTGTAGTTCCAGCCCAGCTCCGTGGCCGCGTCATAGAACACCTGGTTGACCGGGCTCGGGCTGCGCTGCTCGGCGACGTTGAGCTCGCCGTGCTGGCCGTGCCACGGCGAGGCGCCCGGTTCGAAATGCTCCGAGCGCTTGAAGTAGGGCAGCAACTCGTCGTGGCTCCAGCCCTGGTTGCCGGCGGCGGCCCAGCGGTCGAAATCCTGCCGGTGACCACGGATATAGATCATGCCGTTGATCGCGCTGGAGCCGCCCCAGACCCGGCCGCGGGGGCAGGGGATCGGCACGTCGCCGCTGCTGGCCTGGGGGCTGAACCGGTGCATCCAGTTCCAGCGCGGGTTGGCGATCAGGCGGATGATCCCCGCCGGTGTGCGCACATAGGCGGCCGGCAGCAGGCTGCGATCGCTGGGCCCGGCTTCGATCAGGCACACCTGGACCTTGGGGTCGGCGGACAGCCGGTTGGCCAGCACGCAACCGGCGGAGCCGGCGCCGACCACGATGTAGTCGAAGGTTTGCGTGGTGTGTTCAGTCATGGGGATACCTCTTTGGGCAGTCACAGAAATCCATCTCACAGCCCCAGCAGCGAGCCGACGTCGAGGGTCACTTGCAGGCCGACGACAAAGCCGTTGCCGCTCAGCTCGCGGGCCTCGGGGTTGTAGAAGTTGTCCGGGTTGATCAGGTACTGGACGCTGGGCTCCAGGGCCAGTTGCCGGGTCAGGGCGATATGGGCGTTGGCTTCCAGGGCGTAGACATTGCGTTCGCCCAGGCGCGGGTCGCCGCCGTTGGCGGTCCGTGCCTGTTGCTGGAAGCGCAGCTGGTGATCGTTGAGGCGCAGGTAGCTGGCCTTGAGGTTGAGCTTGTCCTGGGGCCGGTCGAAGGGCGCCAGATAGCTCAGCCCGGCTTCGGCGAACTGACTGAAGGGCTGCTTGTCGTCGGCCGCCGCCGACAGCGAGCCGAACAGCAGCAGGGCCTGGGGCGCAGTGCCGGTGCCGGCGTCGGCGCGCCACAGCGCCTGCTGGAACTTGAAGAAGGCGCCACCTGTGCCGAAGGCCGTGGCCCCGGTCAGCGGGTCTACCTGCTTGGCGGTGTTGTAGTAGCCGTTGAGCTCGTAGTGGGCGCTGTAGGCCTCTTGGTTCTGGCTGCCGATGCCCAGCAGCAGGCTGGTGCCGCTGGCGTCGTCGGTACTGAAGTCCAGGCCCTTGCGCTTCTTCAGGTAGTCCACCGGGTTGGATTCGAAGGCGCCGCCGTGCAGGTACCACTGGGGCGTCAGCCGGTATTTCAGGTAGCCGCCCCAACTGCCGTAGGGCGGCGGCAGGATGCCGGTGGAAGAGTCGATGATCGGGTCGTTGCAGGTGATGGTGCTTTCACAGTTGTAGATATAGAAGTAGCGCCGGGCGTTGGTCCGCCCCAGGCTCAGGTCGACCCGGCCGTCGAGCCAGGTCTGCTGGTAGGTCAAAAGGCTCAGCTGGTTGCTGGTGAGGTCATTGTGGATCGGCGCGCCGCCAAAGTAGCTGCCGGCGGCGCCCTGCCAGTTGCGCGAAGTGGGCACGCCGGTCTGCTGGTCGAGGATGAACAGGGTCTGTTCGAAGTGCAGGGCCGCGCCGTCGAGCCCGGCCAAGGTCCCCAGGTCGATATCGGCGCCGACGAACAGATCGCCGCTGTTGCCAAAGCTGTGGGGGCGGGGGCCGGTGTCGAGGTTCTTCATCGCCAGGCTGAGAAACTGCACATGGGGCGTGATGCCCTGGTCGGCCAGGTAGTCGCCCAGCCCGGACAGCGGCCCGGTACGCGGCGCAGCCGGGGCATCGGCAAGGCAATCAAGAGGCAGCAGCAGGGCTGCCAGCAGCGGGCACAGCGCATAGGAAGCATTCATGTCGGGTACTCGTTTCTTGTTGTTTTTGTCTTGAGTGTTGAAAGCGATGGGTCAGGCCTCGGCCAGGGCCGGTGTCGGGTTGACCAGCACCTTGATCTGACTCTTGTCGTGCAACAGCGCCTCAAAGCCTTGTTCCACCGCCTGCTCCAGGGCCAGGCAGCGGGTCACCACCCGGGACAGGTCCAGGCGTCCGCTGGCCAGCAGCTCGATCAGTTCGGGGTACACCTGGCGGTAGCCGACGCTGCTGAGCAGGCGCAGTTCGTTGTTCACCAGATAAAAGGCATCGAATTGCACCTGGCCCATCAAGCCCACCAGCACCACTTCGCCACCCTTGCGCAGGCAATGCAGGGCATGGCTCAGGGTCTGCTGGCTGCCGGCGGCCTCGAAGGCGGTGTCGAGGCCGCCAGCGCTCAGTTGCCGCAGCCGCTCCTGCAGGTGCGGATCGCGGCCGTCCAGGGCGGCGCTGGCGCCGAGTTCCAGGGCCAGGCGCCGACGCTCGGGGTCCAGGTCCACGGCGTAGATGCGCTCCACGCCTCGCAGCCGGGCCAGCAGGATCAGCAGCAGGCCGATGGGCCCGAGGCCGAACACCACGCAACTGTCGCCGGCCATCAGGCTGCTCTGGTTCAGGGCGTGGTAGGCCACCGCCGCCGGTTCCAGCACGGCGGCCTGCTTGAAGCTGACGCGCTCCGGCAGGCGGTGCAGCATGTAGGCGGGCACCAGCGCCTGCTCGGCAAAACCGCCGTCGCCCATCAGGCCGATAAAACCCATGGACTCACACAGGTTGTACTGGCCCCTGCGGCAGTACTGGCATTCGCCGCAGCGGTACTCCGGCTCCACCGCCACCCGCTGCCCCAGCAGACCCGGGTCGACGTCGGGGCCCAGGGCCGTGACCTGACCGCAGAACTCATGACCCAGGGTCAGTGGCGCCCGACAGCCGGACAGCGGATGGACCTCGTGCTGGGGAATCGAGTGCGGCCCATCGGCGTATTCATGCAGGTCGCGGCCGCAGATGCCGCAGTAGGCCACCTGCAGCAGGACTTCCCCGGGGCCGGGCTGGCGCAGTTGCACCTGGCTCAGGCGCAGGTCGCGGGCGGCGTGCCATTGCAGTGCTTTCATGGCTGGTTTCCTTGCAGGACAGAAGAGGCGCTGGCGTGCCGGCGTTGTTGTCGCGCCAGCACGGCGGGAGCGGTTTCCTTGAGGAACAGCGCCAGTACCGCAGCCAGCAAGGCACCGCCACAGGACATCCACATGACGATGGACAGGCCGAAGCGGTCGGCGGCGAACCCGGCGATGGTCGGGGCGACGAAGCCGCCCACCAGTTCACCGATGCCCATGATCAGGCCCAGGGCGGTGGCCATGACTTCACGGGGCACGGTTTCCGCCGGAATGGTGGCCATGAACAGGGTGAAGCAGCCCAGTCCGGTGTAGGTCAGCAGCATCAGGACCCCGAGCATCCACGGCGAAGACGCGTAGAGCAGGGCGATCGGGCAGCAGGCGGCGATCAGCGAGAACAGCACCAGGGTCGGGCGTCGGCCGATGCGGTCGGAGATCGCCGGCACGCCGAAGCCCCACAGCACCCAGGCGCCGCCCAGGCAGCTCATCACCGTGCCCATGCTGGCCGGGCTGTAGTCGCGGACCTTGACCAGAAAGGTCGGGGTGAAGGAAATCAGAATGATGAACCAGGTCAGGAACACGCAGCTGATCAGAGTGCAGAGCACGATGTTGCGGCTTTTCAAAAGAGCCAGCCGATGCCCGCCGCCGTTGCCCGCTACCACCTCGGCGCGAGGCTCGCGGTGGGGGCGGTCGGCTTGCACGTAGCGCCAGATCAGCAGGGCAATCAGCAGCCCGGGAAGCAGCGAGACGATAAAGGCGTGGCGCCAGCCATAGGCTTCGGCCAGGCCGATCAGCACCGGCGGGCCGATCACCGCCCCCAGCAGCCCGGCGGCCGAGCCTTGCAGCAGACCCATGTTCAAGCCCCGGCGCTGGGGCGAGGAGGCCTCGACCATCAAGGATTGCGAGAGCGGCAGGATCGGTCCTTCCGCCAGGCCCATGATGGCGCGAAACAGCAGCAGGCTGAGGAAGCCGGTGACCAGCCCGGACAGGGCCGAGCACAGGGAAAACAGCAACACCGCGACGATCAGCAGCGGCTTGCGCACGCCCCGGCGGTCCGACCAGGCGCCCACCAGGGCCCCGGACACGGCCCAGGCCAGGGCCAGCACCGACGACAGCATGCCCAGGTGGCGGTTGCTCAGTTGCAGTTCGTCGGCCATGAACGGAAACAGGAAGGACAGCGCCAGACGATCGAAAAAGACAAAGCCGAAGGTCAGGAACAGCACCCCGAGCAAGGTGTTCTCGTAACTGGCCTTGTTGTTTTTATAAGCCATGGTGGTTCTCCAAAGGAGGTGTGAGCGGCGCAGGTCAGCGAAACAGGGTGTCGATATGGGCCGCGCCCAGGCCGATCTTTTCGTAGTGTTCGCGGCACAGGGCGATGTAGGAGTGCACATCGAAATAGCCGTCCGGCTCGCCTTGTTGGTCGAGCCAGATCAGCGGGCCCTTGACGATGAAGAACACCCGCATCGGCTGCTCGTGCTCGTAGGCCACCAGGGTGTGGCCTTCGCCCGGGGTTTCGTAGACGAAATCCCCGGCGCTGGCCGTCCACTCGTGCTCCAGGTAGCCCCACTTGCCGGACAGGGTGTAGGCGAAGACTTCGTGGGGGTGGTAGTGGCGGTTGACCAGCCCGGCGCTGCGGGCCATGAGGATGTCGCACCAGCGGTTCTCGCTGGGGGAAATCCACAGCGGTCGCGACGACACGGTGTCGGTGAAGGGCACGTACAGGCTCAGGTCATCGCTGGCGGCGTTGGGCAGGTAGACCTCGGGCTTGGCGTCGGGCTTGAAGCAGTCGGCGATGGGCTGCAGGTCTTTCCAGAATTCACGGGTGGCGGCTTCAGGCATGGTCGACCTCGATTGTTGTTATAGGGGGCGTCATGGGGATGACTGAGGCGACTTTAGGCCCACGGGCAAGGGCCGGTTTGATCGAATCGGACCGGTTTGTTGTCTGTTTCGGACGGGGATTTTTCCCCGCGCAAACAGCGATGGGATGAGCTCGTTCCGGCGAACGGCTGTCACTGCGTTTCAAGTTGACAGCGCATATAGTTCAGATGTTAATGAATGGCCGCGAGCCGCAGATCATGCGGTCCCTGGTGCCCGGACGCGGCCTTGCCGTCCGGGGAATATCCCGCCGCCCATGAGAAGAACAACAATGTCTCCATGCGCCTTGCTCGAAACCCGACACGCCAGCACCCAGGCCGTCGAACTGGATCAACGCCTGAGGTTCTGGGAGGACTACAACGCCAGCACCCTGGTGGGCCTCAAGTGCAATTCCTACGCCGAGAGCGGCTTTCGCGCGCGCCAGGACAACCTGCAACTGAGCGCCATGCGCCTGGCCTGCATCGTCGGCAACCAGCATGTGGTGGAGCGCGACAGCTCGATGATCCGCGGCGTGCCCAAGGAGTCGATCTTCGTCTCCCTGGTCAGCGGCAGCGGCTCGTTCTTCTATCAGGATGGCGCCTGCCAGGTGCTGGAGCCGGGCGAGCTGGTGGTCTATCGCACCGACAAGCCCTACCTGTTCGGCTTCTCCGGGGCGATGCGCCAGTTCATCTTCGACATCCCCCAGGTGCAGTTCGCCGAACGCTGCCTGAAACGCTTCGACCGGCCCCTGAAGATCGGTGTGCACAGCGGCGTGCAGCGCCTGCTGCTGCGCACCCTGGGCGAACGTACCCGGGCCTTCTTCCAGCAGCCACTGTGCGGCGAGGCCGAGGCCTACCAGGAACAGGCCTTCGAACTGCTGGCCAGCCTGATTGCCGGGCAAGTGGGCGAGCGGCCGATCAACGCCTTGAGCGGGGCCTATCTGCTGGCCGCCAAGCAGTGCATCCAGGAGCAACTGGCCGACCCGTCCCTGAGTTGCGAGCGGGTGGCGGCCCAGACCGGTATCTCCCCCCGGCATCTGGCCCGGCTGTTTGCCCTGGAAGGCACGCTGCCCAGCCGCTTCATCCTGGAAAAACGCCTGCACCTGGCCCGCCAACTGCTGGGCAGCCCCCAGGGAGCGGGCCTGGACATCAGCGAGATTGCCTATCGCCATGGCTTTGCCAGCCAGGCGCATTTTGCCCGGGCGTTCAAGGCCCGCTATCAGCTGACCCCCAGTGAGGCCCGGGCGCGAAAGTCGTCATAGCCGGGGCGTTGCCCGCGCGGTTTCAGTCCGCCGTATCCGTCGGCGGCGTGCTCCCGGCGGCCCCGGGGTCGGCTGGCGCCGCCTGTTCGGAGCCGCGACGCAGCGCGTCGAGGCCGCAGCTGTGCAACAGATCGTCCAGCGGCTCCTTGGCGGGATTCGCCAGCGCCGGTTCCAGCGGGCCAGGGGGAGGTTCGCGCAATTGTGCCGCGAGTTCCAACAGGCGCGCGCGAGCCTTCTGCCAGAAGTAGATTTCGTCGAGGTATTGCTGGGTCTTGCGGTCCATGGACATCTCCTTTGTCTCAGCGGATAGGCAAGCCCCCGATCAGTGGCAAATCCTGACAATCGGGGAGGGCGGGCAAGCAGACGGACAGGCCCCGGCGCGCGACACACCCGCTCCCGAAGGCAAGGGCGCGTTGCTGCAGCACGCGAGGGTTCTTCCAGGGGTGAACGGCGAGGAATCGGACCTGTGGGTCAGGTTATTGAGGAGAGAATAGAAAACCTTTGGCCATCGTCAGAGCGAATGTGCCGTGGTCGTACACCAGGCGGCCGGGCGAGGAGCGGCGGCCGGGCATCGGCATCGGGCCGCGCACGCCGCTCAAGCGGCGCCGCTCGCCACCCTTGGCCTGTGGCGCGAGGATGCGGGGAAGGGGTTGTCAGGCAGGGGGAAGGCAGGCGGTGGCTGATGCCCGGCGTCATGCCGCTGTACATCAGCCCCGCCAGGAAGCCGGGCGGGTTAGCCAGCGGCGGCCGCTATGGCCGCGGCCTGACGGTCCAGCAACTGGCGCTGAAAGGCCGCGAAGTCCGGTTTCGGCTGCTGCTGGCGGACGAATTCCAGCATCGGGTCCTGGACCGCGGTACGGATGCCCGACAGCGCCTCCAGGGTCGCCAGCCCGCAAAACGGCACGTAGGCCTCGGAGTAGCCACCTTCATGCACCAGCACCAGGCGCCCCTGGCACAGGCGCTCGGCGGCGTCGCGCAGGCACTGGGTCATCTCGCGGAACGAATCGCTGTGCAGCAGCATCCGCGCCAGCGGGTCCACGGCGTTGGCGTCATAGCCGCAGGCAACGATGATCAGCTCGGGTTCGAAGCGCTCCAGGGCCGGCACCACGATCTGTCGCATGGCGTACAGGTAGGCGTCATGGCCGCCACCGGGTAGCAGCGGGACGTTGATGTTGCAGCCCAGGCCGGCGCCGCGCCCGCGTTCGTGTTCACCGCCATAACCCGGCGGAAAGCAGCCGTCCTGGTGCAGGGACAGGGTCAGTACGTCGGCCCGTTCCTCGAAGATCGACTGGGTGCCGTTACCGTGGTGCACGTCCCAGTCGATGACTGCCACCTTGCCCAGGCCGTGGCGGGCCTTGGCGGCTTCGATGGCGATGGCGATGTTGGCCAGGAAGCAGAAGCCCATGGCCTGGTCGGCGCTGCAGTGGTGTCCCGGTGGCCGCGACAGGGCATAGGCATTGTCGGCTTCGCCACTGAGCACCGCGTCCACCGCGGCCAGGGCCAGACCGGCGGACAGCTTGGCGATTTCAAAGCTGCCCGGGCCCACCGGTGCTTCATCCCCCAGGTGGCCGCCGCCGGCATCGCTCAGGGCCTTGAAGCGTTGCAGGTAGTCGGCCGGGTGCACCCGCAGCAGGTCCGCTTCGCTGGCCGGTGGGGCGCTGCGCACCTGCAGTTGCCGGGTCAGGCCGCAGACGTCCATCAGGCTTTTCAGGCGGCGCTTGGTTTCCGGGGATTCGGCGTGTCCGGCGGCGGACGGCGGTTGCACCCAGCCGCCCACCGGCAGGGTCAGCACATGGGGGCCGCCGCTGTGCCACAGGCAGAGTTCATCGAAGAAGAACGCGGTTTTACAGGTCATGGTGATGTCCATTTTTCAGGGAAAAGGGTGAGGGCAGCCCCGGCAAGCCCAGGCTGCCCGGAGCGGGCTAGCGCGCGGGACGGCAACCGAGCACCAGCGCCAGGGAAACCAGGGTGACCACCGCGCCCCCCAGCAACAGGCCCTGGAAGCCGCCGCTGCTTTCGATCAGGCGCCCGGCGAGGCTCGGGCCTATGGCCAGGCCGGCGCTGATCACCAGGTTGGAGGCATTCATCAGCCGGCCGCTGCGATCCATCTCGGCCATGCGCGCCAGGATCAGCGGCAGGATGAAGGTCCAGGTGAACTTGAACACCAGCGCCGCCAGGGCAAAACGCGCCAGCTGCGGCTGGTCCAGAAGCAGCAGCACCGAGCCCGCCATCAGGCCATAGCCCAGCAGGAGCAGGGCGCTGCGGGGCAGGCGGTCGCCGAACAGGGTGGCGCACAGCGCCCCGACGATGCCCATCAGGGTGGCGATGGCCAGGATGTCGCCGCTGGTCTGGGCCGAGAGGCCGGACTGGCTGCCAATGGCGCCGATAAAGGTCCAGACCCCGCTGAGGCTGATGTAGAAGGTGAGGATGCCGAGGATCCCCAGGCCGGCCTTGAGCCGGGAGATCGCCGGAGCCGGCAGCGCGTCGGCGCCCGGGCGCGCGGCCCCCGCCGGAAAGCAGCGGACCAGGGGCAGGCACAGGGTCATCAGCAGCGCCAGGATCAGGTAGCAGGCGCCCAGGCCGAAGCGCTGGAACAGCATGGGCAGCAGGCTCAGGCCGATGGCCCCCAGCACCAGTTGGCCCATCACCCAGAAACCGTAGGCACGGCTGGGCGTGGGGCTGGCGGCGGCGCTGGCCAGGCAGATGATCATCAGCGAGCCGCCGGCCAGGGCGCTGCCAAAGCGCGCCATCAGCAGCAGTGAATAGTCGTGGGCCAGCATCGACAGCAGGTTGGCGACGATGAACAGCAGGGCGCTGCACAGGGCGGCGCGGCGCCAGTCGATGTGTTTCAGCCACCAGATGGCCGGCAGCGTGGCCAGGCTCATGGCCCCCAGCTCGGCGGAAAACAGGTCGCCGATCTGGGTGGGACTCAACTGCCATTGACTGGCCAGTTGCGCGGCAATGGCCGGGGCCGTCAGCAGCACCGCGGGGGTGATGGCGGCGAACAGCACGATGGCCGCCAGCAGCCCCAGAGACGGGTGGCACAGGTGTGAGGTGACGCTCAAGGTGGGGTTCCGGGTGTTCATGGACAGGCTCCGCAGACAAGGGGTTCAGAACACGTGGACCAGGCGCAGCAGGGCGTCGGTGCCGGCAAAGCCGTTCTCGGTGGCGACGTTCTGCGACAGGCTGAACAGCAGCTGGTTCTGCTTGTCCAGCCAGTGCCCGAGCTCGAAGCCAACCTGGGTGTAGCGCTTGTGGGTGTCGTCGATGCGCCGGTCGTTGATCCGCAGTTCGCCGCCATCGGCGTGGATCAGGCGCAAGGCGCCGTAGGTCGAGGGGGTGAAGTCGTAGGAGGCGAAGGCCTGCAGGCGATAGAGCGGGTCCTGCTTCAGGTCGCTGCCGAAATAGTCGTTGTTGGTGCCATAGAGCTGGGCTTCGAGGTTGGCCTCCAGCACCCATTTCTGCCCCAGGCCCTGGGTGTAGTTGTAGACAAAGGTCGTGCCCCAGCGGTTGGCCCCGGGGGACACGTCCGGGTTGCGCCCGTGGTACTCGCCCAGCGGCAGCGTGACCAGGGTCAGCAGGCCGCTGTAGGTGCGGGTTTCTGGCTGGTTGATGAAGAACAGCGTGCCGCCCACCTGGGGATCGCCGAAGCCGCTTTCGCCGCTGCGGCGCTCGGCGCCGGGCAAGCGGGCGCTGATGTCGGCGAAGGGCACGATGAACTGCGGGGTGCACAGGGTGCCGCACAGGTCGCTGAAGAACACCTGGCGGTAGGCCATGGCGTTGATCCGCAGATCGGCCTTGCCGCTGCTGTCGGCCGGGCCGTGGAAATCGCCGGCGCGGGTGGCGGGCAGGTACAGCACGCCGAGGCTGGTGCCCGCGGGGGCGGCGAAGAAGTCGCGGGCGTTGAGGTCCGCGGCGCTGAGCGACAGGCTGGCCAGGCAGCCAGCCAGGGCCAGGGCGGTACGGGTCGGAATCCTTGTCATGGTCGGTGCGTCTCTTGTAGGTGTTGTTATTCGGCGAACGGCTCGCCGGCACGCGGCAGTGGGGCAAAAAACAGGCAAAGGCTGCCCGTGGCCGTCAAACGCGACGGCGCAAGTCAGTGCGGATCAACGGTCTGGATCAGTCGGGCGGGGCGTGGAGCAACTGGGCGATGCGCGCCTTGTCCTTGACTCCGAGCTTGCTGTAGATGGCGCGGATGTGGTGGCGCACGGTGTTGGGCGACATGCCCAGCTCCCGGGCCACTTCCTTGTAGGTCTTGCCGTCGCCGAAGCCCTGGGCGACGGCGTTTTCCCGGGGGCTGAGCTTGGGCAGCAGGGCGCG
>Ga0194135_10000585_pt1 | contig 21517 bp, 11 predicted proteins | sample LitLau_LLRF_2013_FD_134024 | JGI IMG/M metagenome (GOLD analysis project Ga0194135, IMG submission 134024) | Freshwater sediment microbial communities in response to fracking from North America - Little Laurel Run_MetaG_LLRF_2013 (version 2) | ecosystem: Environmental > Aquatic > Freshwater >...
GAATTATTCAACTCAGCAAGTCATTCTTTATCATTGCTCATGAGACTGAGGATGATCTGTCATGAATTTCATGTGTGGAAGGTGATTATTATTATCACTCTAGTTCTTCTCCTGGAAACTGCGGAAAGCATTCAAAAGACATACTTTTCTTCATTTCAAATAAACCAAAGTCTCTCATCTTCTTCAGCAGTTCTTCGTCAGTCTGACACGATCTCGTCAAAAGCCCTAACAACACAGACTCCTCAAGTCATCTCAACCAACCTCAGTATGAACGCGAGGGATTAAAGATTTTTTCCATGTACATGAAAGGCAACATGAGACGTATATTTATATTCTCCTTATTTCTTAGAAATCCTTGTGTATAGCTAGTCTTTAGTTTTATCCACACCCCTTTTCTTCGCCAAGATGACTTTAGAAAATATTGGAATCTTTATTGAGAAGGGATTATGAATCTCTGCTGTGAGCCTTCAGAATATCGCTCTACTATTAAACCCTATTAAAAGACTCACCATTCCAATATCATCTTCGTCATGTGTTGGTGGTGGATAGAATTTCTTAATCCCAAACTGCAAATAGTTATCTGTGTGAGACTATAGAGACAATAATAATAACGGACTGAAGATTCCAATCTATCTCATCCATCCATCCTCCTCAGCAGTAAACTCTGGGTTCGTACTTTGAAAGAGACACATTCGTTGTAACCGACTGAGTGACAGGGAGTCAAGTAATCCGTACAGAATGGAGTATCCATTTCCTATAACTGCTTGTATATACAACGCACACACATCTGAATCTCCATTTATGTAGAATGTCATCATCATCGGAAGGAAGGATATCCCTCTAAGAGTGCGTCTCGCATTTCACGCACACATGCTTATAGAGCTGTGTGTTATCAGTCCTGCGATACACTGTGTGAATCTCATATCAATACTCATCCCCAGCGAGTAATAATATGTGTGAGAGAGCTGTCTAACTTACTACTTTAATCTAGATTAATTGATTTCTATTGTGAGTAACTCGGCTTGGCGAGTGCGTTGTAATCTGCTTAACAGGTATAAAAGGTCTTCAGCTTTTACTATCTCTCACTCTCATCTATGCTGCACTCTGCCAATGTGCTTTTTTCACTTCAACCTATTCAAACTTTTGTACTAGGGATATACTATAACATTACTATCATGATCTGTGTGTATAACTTTCGTGTGTAGCATTGGGTTTTCCCTTACTCATTGTATGTAGTTATGTGTAGCACATGTACATAAATATAGTACTCTGTAACTCCCTTCATTACTTATACTTTTGGAATCGATACTGCACGGATATTTATACACGAATACACAAGGATACGATGGAGTACGTAGAACTTCCTGGATATAATAAGAATTCCATTCCGACTCTGTGGTGCATTTGTAATCTGTTCCTTGAGTTGAATGGTATTTGAATCTTATACATGTACATGTACATGTAGCCGGAATATATTGCGTGTGTCTTAAGAATTTGGAACGCATTTTTCATCGATGAAATGTAATAGGAATCCCGTTATGTGTGTAATATGATTGAATAATGAATGCCAACGGGATCGAGACTCTGTGATATGGATTATTAGCCACGTACCAAAATGAAAACAAGATAGACGTCATGTATTTATGTATACGAATTCACTTAAGGGTATTTTATATAAGCTGGTTGATCCTTATAAAGCTGACTGAGATTATTGACTAGAATTCTTATGCAGATGGATCTGTGCAATATGATTAAGGATATTTTCTGCTCAATTAGCGTTAAATTCGACAGGCTATGTACGATCGTACATCTTCGTCATTGGACTCTCTTTAATCCTAATAGAATTTAAATTAGTGACTTTATATACATGTGCAGTTAGGAATTTCCTCTTCTCCCAGCGAAGCTTAATATACTACTTCCATTAACTCAAAGAGTGAGTGGAGACTTTATCATGAGAATCGTCAATATTGCTGGACACATATTATATTATCCTATGTAAAGAGTTGGCTTGTGATGAAGTTGATTCCATTTATTTCTCTGCCTGTCCAGCAGCTCGCAGTTCTCCCCCTCGCCTTTAATAAGATTGCCTCGTGTGTCTGATGATGAAGTCTTGGTGCAAAAGTAGTGGAGCCATTAGGAGGGTAATCAAGTCAGGGTTTTGGTGATGGGTATTTTGTATCGGGATGGATGGATGGATGGATGGGAAGGGGCAATAATGTAATTGAATATCCTGTTTTTCTCCTTTTCCTGGTCTTCTTCTTCTTTCTCTCGCCCGTCGCCATCGCCTCCTCCAAAATGATCACTCCCAGTCAACGTTTGAGTGCACGGCGTTCTTCTCCACGCTGATCCACTTGGACAGATTCCACGGATTCTTCCTATATACTCCTTCCCCATCATCAGGATGATACTGAATTTCGTATTCTGTTTTGTTATTCTTCCATAGTCCTTGAATGTATGACGAAGCGATTTTGAAAGTATAATAGACCGAAGAGCGTTTGTCAGGAGGGTTTTATTATTTCATCCCGTGGTGTGTGCTTCCTTCTCTCGTGTGGTGAAAGCTGGCTGCTGGCTCTATAAGACTGTATACATACACGTACAACTAGCCAAAGCTTTGGTAATAAAGTGTATATATGTAGCGATGAGCAATACAGTATATAGTGTATGTGTTTTAAAAGGTACTTCGAGAGACAGAGCAGAAAGTCTTGAGACACGCTAAGAAGAAAGTGAAAGGAAGTGTTCTTTCTTGGTGCATCTTTATTCGGTTCAAAATAAGGGATATCCTATTCAATTAGAATCATTATTCAAAGTCACATCTATTCAATGTAATCTCCTACCGTCTTTCACTATCTCTCAGCACAGAAGGAGTTTATGATACACTCTCGTCTCTTTTCTGGTCGTGTTAAAAATCTGTTTGGAAGTGTCGAGTCCTCGAAAAGAGTCATGTGTACCCTTCTGTGTGTGTGTGTGTGTGTGAGTCCTTCTTCTTCCAACTAGAGAAGAAGAAGATAGGCTTCACAAAAGAAACTGGCATGGTTATGATGAGATAAGTACTCTTTCTTCACCAAATCTTCTTCTTCTCTGAGATCTTCTTCTTCGTCTATCCATCTCAATCCTGGACATCCATCTATCTATTCATATTATTGCCGTACATGAGGGAATATAAAACCCACGACCAAGTAAAAGGGTAGTTGCACCCAATTCATCCATCCTAGTCGGATTTGTTATGTGATGTAACTACGTTTATGATAAAACGAGCTCAGAGAATTCTTCGAAATAGATACATACATAATAATATGCGAGTATTTTCCTCGTGATATTATTTATAGTTCTTCTTATACGCACACACACAGTCTTCTTTTACTGAGAAAGAGAGACTTAAGGAGAATCTTGTCGGACAGCTCGTGTCTCTCTGTGATCTTCTCCTTTGTATTATTATAATAAAAGGAAGGAAAGAGGAAATACTGGATAGGTTCTTCCCGTTCTAATCATTCTTCATGTTCCCTTCAACTCTCTTAAGATATTTTTCACATTTCTTAAAGTTTCAACCTTGTGTGACTTGGATGAATTTCGGATTCTCATGTAGTCCCAACCACACAGCTCTGAGGAAATGTATAATGATGCTTTTTCAGAGAGAGCTTTCAAATCTTGTACTCCGATTCTTCTGTAATATCTAAGCGGCAGCTCCATGAAGAAGTTTTCTCTGCAGATAAGTAGCTACGTATAAGTAGATTCACATCCTCTTCAAAGGCAAAGAGATCTTCCTTCCTCTTATCATCAGTTTTCAGAAGTTATTAGAATAAGAAATCCTTTTTGTAATGTGCAGGAACTTGTTCAAATAATGAGTTGAACAACCTTTCCCTCCTCATCTCTACAGCGTCTCCTAGCATTTCCAAATGCGGAGCAGGCATTTGTCACACTACCTATTTTAATTTCAGCGAGATTGTAGGCTGAAGAATTGGGACACTTCAAAAGCAATCAAACTAATTACTTAGAGACAGAAGTTGGTCGTAAAGCTACGGAGGACTCGAATCCCCATTTCCAGATGTGGTCAGACTGCGTTTCCTCAGAAGGAAGAAACTTTTAAGTGCTTCTCCCTGTTAGTCATTTGCACTGAAACCAGCAAGCTGCAGGTGTGTGTGCGAATTGGAATATGTGTACACCAGGTTTAAAATCAGTTCCGCACTTGTATTCCATACTTCCTGCATACAAGACAATATATACATCACAGTGTAGCCTACGAGCTCTAAACCAAACCTGCTAAAACAAGTTCTAATAAACCTAACCTGCTTTTCATTCAGCCACAGCATCATCATTACCAGTATCATTTCCCAGGGTAAACTGCTGTTACCGAGACATTTCGTTTGTACTTGTATCCGAAACTACGAAGGATGTGATACATAATAATAAAAAATAATAATAGAAAAGTTGAAGGCACACATTGCCCACGAAACTGTCAACTTTCCAGCTGCATCATCACCATAATTCCACATCTCAACACTTCACTCATCTTTCACCACTCTTCTTTTCCTCAACATCCTCTTCGTATCTATCTCTCGAACATTTATCTCTCCTCAGCTCATTCAGCCTCATCTCAATCCTACGTAATACCAACACACATTAGTTACACGTTAATATGTATCACATGTTAGGTAATAATAAGCTTCCCCCAAGACTCTCGTCTTTACATGTTTTACCCCAACTTTGCCTTCTCTCTCTGTAATTTTGATAACCCATCTCTCTCTGACTTCTTCAGTAAACGTGCTCAAGAGATATAACGAAGCCAACGAGTAAAGACACTTCATTCATTCTTCATTTCGTGTTTTGCTTGTTATGACTTCGTCCTTCTCCTCTCTTACAACTCTTCATTTATTATGACCTTCAATCTTCTGAAAAATAATTCCACTATAACTTTCATCTCGTTATTTCATCATCTCATCAGAACGTATAACTTCTGCTCCTAATAATAAAACTCCTTCGTATTTGTTTGTACACAAACACTGCTTGCGTTCATTATGAACTACATTATTATTATTTTGAGTTTATAGACTCAAACTTCTAAAGCGGAACGCAAAGATGTTGCAATTATAAACTTGCATTGAAATTGTGTAATAACGAAATTAGTTCATGGCTTACAGAGAAAAAGTAAAATAGCTTTCCCTAAAAGGCTTCGGCATTGGGAAATACGACCACCTAATTACTCTTGCTGAATAATCGTTGATTCCCCGCTGAGATCTGAAGATGTGTGTCGCGTCAGAAATTCAACAAAACTAAAACATTTGGTGACATTTTCCGCCCAATGTTCTTAATAATAAAACACTCTCTTAGTCTCTTAGTCAGCAATTGGAGTGGATAATCAGCAAGGCAGCAGAAATATTCTTAAGGCTTATTGTTTTGTTATTTACCCTAGTTTTCACCTCCAATTGCAAAATAAATTCTACAGTACACCTGTTCACCTGATTTTACCTGGTATAAATGGAACAAAATCGTGTATCGAAGTGACATATGCTTAAAATTCCCTAGGTACTACAACTCTAGATCTACAAGTGAATTTTGCTCCTAATGTATATTGAGAGTTCGGGAGAAAGCGAAGTGAAAGCATAAAAGCCACCAAAAAAGTATTTGTCACTTTCACACTAGTCACTAGTCGTAGTGTATCTTTCTTACAGCAATATTGAATTACTTAAACGAGTTACTTATCCCCCTAATCTTATTCACAGATTGAGTGACACGTTAAAAGATATAGGTGTCACACACTAATAAAAAAGTAAATCTACCCTTATTTGTAAATATCGCTACTGTATCATAATGCTAGTATTGCTACTGTTAGGCTTCGCTACATATAGCATTCTATTCCTGCCAATTGTGTCTTTGTTGTTGAATTTTTTAAACTCAATTTTCCTACTTGGGTTTTGAATTTTCCCAAATAAAGAAACTTTTAACTTGTGGAACTGCCAATTACCCGTGTCGTAGCATTGTTTAGGAAGCCATGACGTAAATAAGTAAAACATATATAACATACTTTCTCCTTGTTGGGAGAAATAAATCCAACGACTGTTTGTGTCAGTTGAAAGCATGTGAGCTATTTGGCGAGAAGTGGTAAAGTTTGGAGGTAATCATAATTCTGAGATAAAGAATAGTTATACTTGAGTGAGATAAAAGATTTCGTGATAATATTCTCTCGATGAATTGAGCTCAGTGGAAGTAATGAACTCTGGGAATTGTACAAAATAAATGCAAGCTTTTCGTCAACTCATTTTGGGCGCACACAGTCACAAAGTCACAATGGCAAACAATGAAGCCAAGTTGTGAGAATGAAATTGAGAAATCAAATAGGGTGTGGAGACTTTTTAGAATGTCAGAGTGAGAGAGAGTATTCATTTCGCTATAGAGAGAAATGTTATTCCCATTCGCTCGAGGAATGGATATGCATTAAGGTACTTTCTGAAATGGCACTATCGATGTCGTTGTCATTTCAGGAGAATAATAATATCCAACTCTACCTATATACATTCTTACTCGATTCAGCCCACAGTCAAGTGTATAAGTTGAACAGTTTTTCAATACCAAATCACCATTACTTTATTCCACAACTTTCAAATACTTTCTTTTCTCTACATATTACATATACTAACCTTTTGTTTCCACACAGAAATAATTTTACCCATTTCAAACTTTGCTAAACTTTCTTCTACAATAAAAACGCATGTTACCTCTTTCACTCAACACACTCAAACTTCAATTGATTTTCCCATCTAAATCATTCCACATACGAAACTTCTTTTTCATGCTTCGCAGTCATTCGAACGATCACAAGTTACACTGACGATGAGAGCATGATGCATGTGTAGATATACACAAGTACCCTATACACTTCAGCAGAATATCTGGGGATTTTAGATTGTATAAAGACGAGACTTGTGGAATCATTACCGAGGGATTAGAAGGAGCGTATAGGGTTGTTAATAATGCTGTTAATTAAAACCGGGAGATATTTAGATGTACCGAACAGGGGGAACGAACGTCCTCATGATCTATAGAGGTAATAATGTGTAAATGCATCTCATGTTCAACTAAATGGGTGAGGAAGTTCACTATTGAATCAAGTCGTGTGATTTGAGAAAGCACGAGGAAAGCAGATTGAGTCAAATCATTAATTTGACACCGAATAGTCACCCTCCATTATAAATTACATACATATATTACAATTAAACTGCGTTTCCCTCTCGTGCTTTTGTGTGTATTTGTGTAGTTGTGGACTAGGTATGTATACACACGGCTTCAGCAATAGATTGGCTCTCTATGTGTTCTCTATAATTAAGATTATGATGGCAAACGAAACCCTCATCCTTTAGTTACGTATCACTTTTAATATCTTGATTTTCAAAATCTCTATCCGTACACGCTTATAGCTTGTATTTCTACGTTTCTCTCGCTTTGTTCTACCTTCCTACGATATCAACCAAGGGATTTCAAAGGTTTTATTTGTAATTCTCAAAAGTAAACCACATTTAGGTGGCTGAACAGGGCTGGGGTAATTTCCCTTCTCATTGTAGAAATGAACCCGTTGGAAACAAAAGGATTTCATGAGAACGACCTTCTGATGTGGAAACTTGAACTTATGTAGTTACATATTAAGCACTACTACTGTGTGAGGGTACTTCAACCCACATTGCAAGAACACGGGCTATGAAGAGTGAAGAGTTTTTCTTAAACTAGTCGAATTTCGTCAACTTCAACTTGTTACTGTCGAATGAAGGAAAATCGAAGTATTATTGCACCGTTTAGCTCAAAATAGAAGTAGTAGTTACTTGCGTTTAAACTTGAATCTCGTTTTGGAAGTTGTTTTGTTTCAGTTTATCCCAGCAATCTTGTACCAAAATGTGCATTGTGACATTACTTTGAAATTGGAAACGTTGTTCAAAAGAAGGAGGTTTCCGCAGGTGGGTGGAATTAATTAAATTGAGGTAAATATACGGCATAAATTGTGGATGGGTTTAATTACTACTTACATACTCCGTTGAGATGAATAGGAGAAATGGAGAAATACACTTGTGGGCGAAGAGTATTTCGGAGCATTTACATGGAGAGTGAAAACTATTAAAGTCAATATGTAGTTTGCTGTGGGAAGGGGAAGAGAGAAAGTGGAAACCACCTGCTAGGGTAATTAGATTCTTACTATTGGACAGCAAGTCAAATTGTATTGTTATGAGGTGAGTATGTAGCTAATTTTGTGTCTCCTCATTACTTCTATTTAGAGTAAATGAATCTCTGGCTGTGGATGGAGCTGTATGTGTAATTACGGAGAAAGGCAGAGTGTAGTTCCCGTGTGAAGCTGTAAATTAGTCCAACCCTGAACTCAACCTTTCTTGTTTGTCCATGAATACCGAGCGGTATTCTTATTCGCTATGCGGGTTGTTTGTTGTACTTTCTCTACTTTCTCCGTATATTACATCATCATTACTACCCCACACTTTCCTATGGCTTCATATTACACAACCATTGCACTCTCGTATTTTCAAGTTATTCTGTTCCTCTCAGGGAAACCTACCAAACCTCATGGACTTCAGAATCTACTTTCTCCCGTCTTTCACACAAAACTTCACTCCTAACTTGCTTATTAGCTTTAACTTACTCTCTACGACTTTCCTTGCTTCTACTTTCATTATATCTAATATCGTCCTGTTCCATGCTACTGAATAAACATTAATGGTTTTTTTAAAAAGAACAAACACCACCACATCTTTCAGTCTGTGTGCGCCACGTAATTGCACTCTTATACCCGTATGTACCAGCTCATGGTAATGATTGATCCATATTCCACAGGGAAAGTTTGGGAACATAAAAAGTGTATTTTGAAGACCTATATAGTGGCTCGTTGTGGGAAGGCAGATTGTGAGAGAGAGTATAAAGAATAAGAGAGGTTGTTGGAGAGATTTGGAAGAGATAGGTAACTCTCTGGAATGGGAAGCAGTTAAGTGTGTATAGGCATTTACTCATGGATGAGTGGGTATAATAATGAAAATAATGAGGGAACGGGTGAAAGTGAATCCTTCGTATCTTTGACACGAGCATTTGATTTCTCGACATTTCAGTGGGGTTCAAATCGGGGAAGTCGCTGGAAGTAATGATAGATAATATTGAAGGATGTTCATTTGCAGGAATGATATGTGTAGGCCGTAAAACCTCCACGTTGCCCTTTCTCATTGCCTTAAGGACCATTTCACTGTCTTTCGTTTACTTTCCCGTTGACACATAAGGAACATTTCATTCAGGGTTATAAAAGAACAGAGATATGTGAGACATGTGTGAAAAATTGTCGTTACACTCACACACACATCCTCCCAGCCTAGTTCTTCCTTCACTTCAAGAGAACTCTCTCTCTCTCTCGCTGCAGAAAGAGAAAGAGTTTCCAATGAAAAACGATTATGACGGCTAATGTAGCGTGGATAGTTTATAAAAATGTGTGTCTCTTTTTCGCTCATCTTCTCTTCTCTGTGCTTCTGCATACTTTGTGTTTGTAAGGCTCGTTTTATGGACGAGAAAACCGGGATAGTCGTGTATATATGGCATATTTTCCAAGTCTCCACAGAAAATAATAGCAGCAGCACCTTTCAAATGTTCCTAGAACCTCTAAATCTCTCGCCGCTTTTTGCCACTGACTGCTTTGATGGGTGTAAGGCTAAAGGAAAACAGCTAAGCAACACATTCTTACATTCCTCTAGTGTTGCTTCTTCTAAAGATGCGTGAAAGATGATCCACAGTAATAATGTTCGAGGACTTGAGACGTAAAGTAACAACACCAAAAAGTAGCAAAGAAAGGTGGACGTACGTTTCGACTTTCTTGTGAAGACACAATGAGGATCATATTTGAAGAGTTCACTTGATTCCACGTAAAACCAACTAGAAATACACCTGCGAGTTGTACAGGTTCTGTAAAACAGAAAAGGTCAGGTGAATCAATAAAATAAATGTTGTTTTTCATCATTAAGTGTTATCACTGTTTTGGATACTCAAAGAAGACACTTTGTGTATCAAATCACAGGTTTAGTGTTAGGTCACAATAAGGAAAAGGAGTTGCATCATTATTTGTGAAAGTGAGACATACGCACACACTACTACTCTTCCTACAGCTCGACACAGTATGTATATATTTATACACACCCTCCTCCGTTTAATATTGACACACAGCTAATGTAACACGAGATGCGGACGGGAAGACGTTAGCATGTGTTTTTAAGGTGGTGACATTGATGATGATGATGGCGTGATCATAAAGGAACACTTCTTGACGAAGAGATGATATTCATTCTCCCAAGACGGTTTGAGACGGAAAAAGCCACGTTAATCGTCTCAATAATGGGGGATACAAAACACATGCCATATCCGTAAGTGCCATCACAGCCAAAATGATCATCACCTCCACCTCCAACTCTTTCCAAGTCATAAACTCAATCCCTCTGCTGGTTGCTGTGATTGTATTTCATGATGCCTTCTACTACTTCTTCTGCTACTACTGGCTTAAAGGGAGAAACTATAAGAAGGGCTGCAGCTTGCATGTTCTTCTGCTGTGTATCTGTACCATACATACTGAATCTATTTTTTGTCGAGGCTTAGTCGTTTTTTCTTCTATTTTTTCTCGTTGTTTGTATCCGTCAAGTGTTGGAATACCACGAGAAATATTTCCTTTGAAGAATAATAATATAAATGTGCCTATGGATATGATGATGAGGAGGAACATAGTATTTTTGGTGTGAGATGTTTTCATCATTCGAAAGAAGACAAAAAGGGGCGAATCACCGTGACAGACAAACTATTCCGTCGAAAGTCCTTTCATGACAATCCGGATTTCGGGGAACACTAAAGTTAAAGAGAATTGTCTTCCTAATTTCCCTCAGATGTTTTAAATTTTCTAATAAGCCCTGTCTGCTATGAACTACCCCTTCAATGTCTGCTTGTTGATGAGGGCTTAGAGGATTAGAAACTTTCATCGCAATTGCCCGCTGTACTAATTCTTCCTTCATCCAAATAATGTTGAGGAACAACTGCTTGAAGAGAAGAAGGAAGGAGGAGAGAATATAAATACAAGTTCGTTGTCGATGAAAAACAGTTTCACTTGTATTTCAACAGCGGAAGGGCCTTTTAACTGTAACTATCTTCTCTGTAGCAATTGCTTCCTCTCCGCATTCGGATGTTTCTGTGTACCATAAACATAAACTGCAGCCAAGCAGTTCGATAAAAGTTTGGCCTTTAAAGCATACTTTTGTGATTTCACTGTCTTGCAATGAACATTAAGTCCAATGACGTTAATTAATGCAAACGAATGCCTTTCCATGAAAGAATCTTAATGTCCCTCGTAAATGCACCGACAATGTGTACTTTTTACTTCTTCTTGAGGAGAGAGTTAGAACTGGATTCCTCAGTTGATTCCTAACTTGTCATTCATGGGAAGATGCAATTTTAATCAAGTGTTTTTTCTCGGACTCCAGCTCAGCACACAGAGTCTGTTACTTATTGTCTCTCATTCTTCAGGAGGCTCTCATCTAATGGTAAACATATATATTAGTGTGTGTACAAATAATATTGGAGGAACGCAAAGTGGATTTAGCCGATAAGAGCCAGAAAAGGAAATTTTATCTGAAGGACTCTCCGAATGTTGAATGTACTGGAAGTGAAGAACATTGACAATTTACTTAGGAATGCGGAGGGAATGGATGCGGCGGAGGGTAGCTAGGGTAGGAGAGAAGCCAGTAATTTTGAAATGTATTCATGGGAAGTTGAGATTTATCTCGCAACACTTTGATTATTAAGACTGGCCTCATTTGTCATATAATTTGGGTTGGCAGAATGGCCGTTTTATCGTTCACAAGAGAAGGAAGCATCCTCGTGGTTCCAAGTTGTTTCGTATAATAAATACATAATAATAATATGGTATCACCATAATGCAGTCAAGATGGTCTCACATCTTTTTAAGTTACGTTTGACTTGGAGGAGCGAGGTTCTCGGAAAGAAAAATAAACCACACTTGAGCTCCGCATTATATGTTTCTCCCTGGACTCCAATCCAAAGTCCAACGAATGTGTAGTATATCTCGTACAAAGGAAATCTGGGAGTAAAATGTGATGGGAACAAAACAGCCCTGAAATGGCAAGAAGAAGTCAATTTACATTTTAAAGGGGAGAAAATGGCTAAGCATAACGGAGTCAACTAAGAAGAAGAAGAAGGGAGACTTTCAGTTCAACAGCATCTCCGTTAGACAGACGACTTCATTCTATTCCTATCATCATCATCATCATCATAATTGTATGCACTACTGCTACGCGGAAGGAAGGATTGTTACAGGCTTGAGGATTTATTCTACCCAATTTGCAAGTTATCTCCGACCCTCAGCCTTAGTCTCCCTTTCTTGGAAAGACACTCTCGCTTTTTCTCAACTTCCTTAAACAATAACAAAAAGCGAAGAAGAAATTTGTTCTTCAAGTTCAGGAAACCTCCTCTCGGCATAAGGATTGAATTAAGCTTTCTACTCTTCCAATTAAAATTAATGTCGAGCCGTCACAATGAAAAAGAGCCTTAAAAATTCTTCCGAGATGTAAATTAATCGACTTAATGTGTGAGGAGTGGGTTTAATTGGGAGAGAAAAAGTTGCGAGCTTTGTATCAATTTGATTCAATTTATTTTTAAGAAATAAAAATGTCGTGTTTAATTTTGACACTCACCGAGCCAAAAACCCTGCTGGAAAGAAGAAAATTACTCGGGAAGAAATTCAGTTTCCTCCTCCTACTTATTACGCGAGTGTGGAGAGATGCTTTTGGAATTCTGTGGCCATCCCTACGGATATGGTCTCAAATGAAACACACTTTGCAATTTCTACTTTCACCATCAACCCACGCACACTACACACACACCTTCTTCATCGCCTTTCCCTTTTTGCATCCGAATGAGAAAAAATATTGAAGAAGCAAAGAAAGTGTCACAAAATTGGCAAACTTTTTTTCCATTAGCACGAGAGTACGGTGGAAGAGGCGCATAATAATAAGTACATATCAATATTACAGTCTGCCGAGATAACTCAATAAGAAATGCATTAAAGGAAACTACTGAGGAAGGAGCAGTTAAAATGGGAAAGTGTGATGTATTTTAAGTAGACTCTGAGGATGGAACATTTCTTGATTAGACTTAACTTGGCCCATTTTTGCAGGTTTATACTTAAACTCTTCTAATTTGAGCCAGAAGGGTTCATTTCCATGAGATTATAAGGCACTTTTTGAATACACACTCTCTCTCTCTCGCCAGCGCTTCGGAAGTTTTGTTGTACTACGTGATAGTTTAGTAGGAGGAATATATTTTGCTCGAACTTCCTTAGGAGAGACAGAGGGAGATCAAGTGTGTGTAGTTTTAAGCATTCGACTAATCTTAAGAGTTAAAGATATATAACAAGCTGCACACATCTGGATGGAATGAAGCTGAATGATTGTTGTTTGAAGAGATACGTCTGTTAATGTATTCGTACATTTCACCCTTTAAGAATGATACATACATTAGCATGAGAAAGAAGGGAGTGTTACACACACACACACACACAAAACACTACACCTTAGTTTTTGTGCGTGGATAGTAGGACATGTTTTATAGCGCTTTGTGGAGTTGTAAAGCTGAGCCAGAGTTAAGCCCAGTTGAGCAAATGCATTTCTAATGGAAAACTGTCAGAGTTGCTGACATGAGAAGAATTATTGCGGATTTTAAGTGGTTGATGATGACATCAGAGTACGAAAGAAAAACAAGACGAGAGAGAGAGAGACTACAACAATAACCGAGATACGAAGAAGAGTGTTCGAAGAAGAAAAGTACCCTTTCTATCTTTCCCTGTTTCATCATTCCACGACAGAATAATAATTTGAGAGAGTGATCCAGCAGCACCAGAGAGAGAGAGAGATCCTTGATCATCATCGTGTGGTTCCTTTAAAGTTGCGCTGTAATAGTAAACAGTAAAGAAAGAAAAGACGGAGGAAAAGATTCAAGTTAAGAGATAAGTTAAAACAGCGGACCAAAATTGGTTTCTCTGTGTCTCCTTCAATTGTAATTTATATGGCTTTTGTTTGAGTGCTCGAGATCCCATCCCTAAATTGGATGTTGATTACTCTGTGTGTCCTATGTGATTCGATAGGAATAAAAAGCGGTCGTATCTCTCTACACATTTGTTTGTTGGTACTCTGCTCTCGCACTCTCAGTCACTGGTTGTTCATCATTCACCCTTGTCTCTGTTTAAGTTTCTTCATTTGGAAACATCAGCATACATATTATATATGCCTATGGAGTCCCTCTTAATATGTCTAGTTAGCTTATATACCTTCTCGTTTGAATGGCCCATAGCAGGTTTCCAGCCCAGGTGACACGCATTTAGTTCTGTAGGTGCGACAAACGTGGCATGTGTAAAAGGAAATGTACCCCATACACACTTAACTGCATAACTCCCTTCATATCTCATCGTCCTGTAGAAGATGAACAAGGCCATTCATCAGGCTGACCTCAATCTATATGGGAGTAGAGATAAGCGTCTTATAGACATTAAACCCCGTGTCTTACGTAATGAATGCAGACAGGTGAGTTACAACTGGGAACAATCCTCTTAAATAAAAATCCTTACACTATCAGACCAATCTGTGTGTCACGTCAAACATTGATTGTCGGCGGAAGAAGGCTATTCCAGGTTTCTGGCACCCAGCCTATCCTTTCACCAAATTGATCTGGACCCATTAAGACGACTCTCTTCTTATTCTCACCTCTATCTCCTCAATTACCTCCATACACCTTTTCCGTACATACACACACACACATACACAGTCGCTTCTATATGCCCATCCATAAAATAGGTATACTATGTAACTACTCAGCGAGAGGTATATCATTTGAAACCCTGTGTGAAGTTGCTAGAAAAAGCAACCGCATGTAGTAAGGAACAACCTCTTTACTTGACAGCTTTTCCTCCTTAAATTCTCGCTTTATAGTCAATTTGTTCATTCCATTAGTTGAAGCCGAACACACAAGACTTAATACAAATTTAACAACCCTGTCTGTCCTACCCTTTCGTTCAACTTTTAACATGTCTTGGAAGATGTGAGTCATCATTATGTAGGTACTACATATGGAGAGACACACACACCACACACATGCCATACTTGTTCTGACGTATAATGTGGCCACTATGTCTTAAGTGGCCAAGAAGAACTCATTAATAGACGAATGGTGAAGCTTTCAAGTTCCTTTTTTGTGGCTTATTTACACTAAAAGACTCTGTGTTTAATGCAGCTGCTGCTACTTAAGTAATTCTAGAATGCAGTAATTCTAGCCAGTAGTAATGATAAATATTTGTAGGAATAAATAATTCACAGCAGGAGGGAAGGCAAGGAACAACCTCTTGTAGGAAGGAGCGATTTGTCCTCTAAGATTTCTCTCTCGTTCTCTGGAGAAACTTGACTGGAAGAGCCACTCCTCATCTTGATAGAGGTAATCAGTGCAAAAACAAAACAATCTGGGTAAATAATGGGAGAGAATAGACATGCCCACATTCTACACACACCGGGAGAAAGCCCAGAGAGTCGTCATCCTCCTTGCTAACTATATCTTCTTCTGAAGAAGATAAGCCGAGGAGTTATCATTCACTTTATCTGGTGGAGGAAAGTGGCAGACTACACGGTGGTGGTGGTATGCTTCCATCTGCATAAATATTTCCACTGAGGCGCAAAGGAAAGTTTTGCTTTTTAGTTTGCCAAACTTTAAGAAGGAGATAGTAAGTGTGGCTGCGTGTGGATTTACATGGAAGGGAAGTTGTAGTATAGTCGTAGAGCAGAATGTGAGTGAAGTCTCATCGGTTGGGGAATATAAATGTTTCCTGGTTGAAGGAGGATTTCACATTTTCGGAACATTTCGGATATTTCGGGTTTCTTAGTTTTATGCAGTAACACGGGAAGTAGTAGGAGTAGTAGAGGGGGATTCGCACACACATACACACACAGTACACATTTCTACCGCACTGCCTGTATATATTCACTCCTGTGGCAGGTCTTTGTGTACTTGAATGCCTTGGATATTTGCTGGTGAGATGCGTCTTCGGTTTTTACTTGTTCCTTCTGCTATTCGGTCTGATCTGAGAGAGAGAGTATCTGCTGCGTCAATGCACCCGCACTTTCATCGCTTTCTCGAGTACGAATACAGAGTAACCGTCAGAACCAATTCAAGTTCCTTCTCCTTCGTTACTTGCTACAAATGCTTCCACCAAATCTTTTCAATACGGACCACCTCTCCCAGAAGAACTACTTCTTGTTCTTGTGCAATATTATCCATGGATCAAATTATTCAGGCGTTTGCTATGAGAGTCTTCTCGTTTTCTTAGTCAGAGTGGGTTGCTTTCTAGATGCTTTTATTTTCAATGTAATTCACTTGCGTTTTCTCCGTATAGCTTACTATTTTCAAGTTGCAAAGTAACTGTCAATTTGACCTTTTCGACAGAGAGAAAGTCAGGTTGCTATCATGAGCTCTTAAGAAAGGCGGTTTAATAAGGAAACGATTCTTCAACATGGAGTGGATGGACACGTTTGAAGGAAAATGTGTAATGTATGCGTCATCCAGCAGAGCAAAGTAAATGCAGTGTGTATACACTCTCTTCTTCCAACTACCCTCATAGATAGAAAGTGGCTCATGCGTCAGAGAAATTGTCCCTTTTGCTTTCACACCGCTCTCGAGATGTGTTTTCATCACACACAATCTCCTCGTCGTCTTTATTCTTTATCGAAAGATAACTTCCTCCAAACATCAACTTTAAAAGAGATGAGAAGAGTGAGAGTGGAAGTCACGAGAGAAATGATCATCACTCTTTACAACAAAGGAAAATGAACGGATCACCGGATACTCGTTCGTTTTGCACTTGTCTACATACACACACACCCGACTGTCTATGTGACAGAATTCACACACACACACAAATACAAAGCTGACCAAGATGTGTCCAAGCAATTCATGCTATTTCTGAGAGTTGTTGTATAGAGATCACCAAGAAAATATTTAGTTTCACCTTGTACAGAACAGATTCTTTGGAAGATCAAAGGACCAAAGCCTGTCGGCTGTCTAATGCATTTGTGTTTGAGAAATTTTGTTAGAACTTTTCAGAACCGTCCCCATGGTCGGAATCAATTCATCTTATTTCTTGGAATGTATTTACTCATGTACCTTCTTAACTTGTGTAGAAGAAGAGATATTGGGGAAAAGGAGGCATCGCGATGGATTCCCAAGATTGTCATGTATCCCTTTGAGGAGCAACATTAGTAGTTCTTGTAACTTATTTCCGCAATATTACCCTCGTTCTTGAAATCAATAGTTCCCTTCTTGAAAGTTCAGCAAGGTTCAGGATCTTTGCGTTATCTTTCTGGAGTAAGAACAACAAATAATAACATCTTCTTCTGAGAAGGCCAAGACTAACAGATTCTTGTATATCAAGACTGATTACAGAGTCAAATATAATTTATCTGAGGGTTTTCACCAGCTGTGTTGCTGGGAAAGTAGGACATACTGATAATATGACCATTTAGTAAATGAACAGCTCAAGGCTCAATCTTCTTATTATGAGTTTCAAGAAGTTTTCAAAATAAACAAGAGTGGGCTCATTAGAAGTGGGGAGAAGGTTCAAATGCTTCGAGGTATCAATTTTCTACATTATTTGAGTGAAGATGAACGTCGGTTGTTTTGTAGATGAATCTCTCTCATCCTTTCCTCAGTTAATGCTCCCGTTGAGTGAATCCTTATTTGTAAAACAGAGACTTATAAGCGATGTTGTATACATTGTTCCATACAGCAAAAGTTAAAACCTCATATAGTAATTACAATATTTACAGTTGGAGCTGTCAATACATCTTTTCGTCCCTTTGATGTGAATGAGTAAACAATATGACCCGTCGTTGTTTGGTGTCATATCGAATATTTCACCATTTCTTGCGAAAGATGACTCACACTTACATTAGGAATCTGATCTAGAGGACAAATAAGTTTCCACTCGCTCTCTGTTTGTTTCCCTCTCCGTGCTCGATATGATGTAAGAGGATATAGATGAATGTGTTCTTGGCTCATTCTAAAGCTTTCTAATGCTTCGCAGCCCCTTCTATTAGATCCAGTCAGTCGAATCCGATTGATCTGAGGGCGATACTTTATTAGCAGCAACTCAAACCCCATTTCGTGGGGCTGGCTCCGCAGGCATAATTTCGCCATATACAATCTCGCATTTAATAACTTGGGAAATTCCCTCAGAATGAAGAATATGTAATTTTGTTCGTGTATTGTGTTCGCCTAACACGAGGACGAGAAGGAGGAGGAGGACTCTCCTCAGAAATAAAATGGATTAGTCACGGGACGACAGATGAATTTTATATTCTACTATTATTTGATTGGTTTTCTACTTCATCAGCATTTTTTGAAACCTTATTTACATGAACATTAGATATCAAGTTAAGTGTGGCGACATACGCTTATTTGTCCGGATGTATGTGGCCATTATCACGACGATTACAATGATTCGTTGCGATGATGAGAATAGCAAATGGGTTAAATGCTTTTGCTCACATATATTATTACTAAAGAGATTTGTTTACTACCATTAATAATCGTTCGGTCTTAAGATATATACTGATGCAAACTCGAGTTTGTGGTTCATAAAGGATCGAATGTGAGCATAATAATACTGTCATTATTCCACAGGGAAAGAGAATGCATAGAGGAAGGCTTAAAACTGTTTGGAATTACATGTCTCTAGTCAAAAGCAGTTAGTCTCATGTTTCGAATAAGACGGAGAATATATGGAAAGCTAACTCTGGAAGGTTGGCCTCAAATATTTGAGAGTAACTCGACTTGCTCAGATTGAAGAAGTGGAAGTGAAGTACAGAAGAGAGAGAGAGAGGAACTCTCTGTGTGTGTGAGTCTATTCACAAAGTATAAGGAGAGAGAGCTCTTGTGTTTCGTTTCGTCCTTACAGTTGTTGGTCTACTACTACCATTACTACTACTATTGAGTTTGAGGGAGAAATTCTCTGCTCCTACCTACTTTTATATAGAAACACTCATGTACAACATAGTCCAATGGAATTAGAGAGAGAAGCGAGTTCCAGTAGGAAGAATCGTCCTCGTCGTCCTCTGATATAACATCGTGAATTGGGAGTTGAAACGACTGCAGTCTCAAATTCGGAGTGGTTCTGTTCACAAGAGTCACGACTCTCCAACTACTACTACGGTTGTCTCTCTCTCTCTCTGCACTTTCAGAGGGTTTTTCACCAGAAGAGAGTGGCTAAACGGGTTTTTATTTTATCCCTGTCTTCGTCTTCTTCTTCTGCGACAGAATTTGAGACTTCGGGCTGTCTTACTGGATAAATCAAAAGTGGTTAAGATTTACTTAAGCTTTCATTTATGGATTATCTGAACTTATTTGAACTTGCGGAGACTTGCTGCGGAGTCTTCTAACTTGGTCCTTTGAGACTTGTGAGAAACCGCGAATAAAGGTGGCCAGTGACACTTGCATTGGAATATTTGGAAAATGTAAAGGAAGAGTGAGTGTGTAAGTATTTGTTTAGACAGAGAGTACAATATTATATGTATGTATACTTACAATTAATTGCACCTAGTGAATTTCAAAAGCATGTGAAAGGAGAATAGAAAAGAGATAGAAAGAGACTTTTCAAATAATATGTTTCGGACCAGCAGGTCCAGTGCATAAAAGTGAATGTAACTGCTGAAGCGAAGAACCTTTTTAAAGAAACTATACATACATTGTGTCCAGAGGACGTGTATTTCTTGAAGAAACAGAGTTTTCCGAATTATTAGTGGTGGCTTAAGGTTAAATAAGTGACCTATGTGGCAATGCATGACCTCACAGGAGAAAGCAGACTCTATACATTATGCATGGGATATTGTTGCTCCACCAAGGAAATGTGAGTTTTGTTCCAAGTTTTAAGTAGACACAAACAAATCCAGAATTAGCCTTCGAGTGAGTTTAAGTTTGGAGAGTTGGTTGTTGGGAGCGAGTTCCTTTGAACTTTCATTTCTTCTTACTGCTTTAGTTCTTGTGACAAAACTAAATGCGTACGAGTTTATTAAGGATTTATCTCTCCAGTAAGTGAGTTTATATAAATGTGTCTTTCTTAATATTTGTGCTGAGAAAAATAATTTAAATTAAGGTAAATACATTAATGAAATACAACTTGGAACTTCTTCTTGGAGTTTTCTCACTTGTTCAAACTTAAAAACCATGAAAATCACAATCTCCTCTGCTACTACTAAATTACTTGAACGAGACATTATAAAACATAAAACTACAGCCACGATTTTATTATTATTAGCTATTACGCTTGAGTGATTCTGTCTCTCGACTTGTCTCTTACATCAAGGTAAGTTATTGTGATTATATCTTGAAAGTTTGTATCTGTGTGTGTGTGTAATTTAAGTAACAACTCGTAAATCACTTGTCTGCTTCTCCTACATTACGTGTCTAATGAATTGTGCTGCAAGCAAAAACGAAAGAATTGCATTTACTCGCCTTCGCTATAAAATAATGAGGATTACGCAATAAACCTGAGATAAATTTTAATAAACGCAACTTTGGTTGTGGAGCAGAGAGAAAAGTATTTTTAGTCTGTGAATTCTTTTTCATTCATTACAATAGACTCACGCAGCTTTATTGTTAACACGGTTGACACTTCACGACAACTCTTGCGGATGGTAGTTTTTAATCTCACTTCAAGATTTAGAGGCACAGTTTGAGGTGGTGTTTGTGTCTCGTTTGATTTCATAGTGTGTTAAAACCTTGTTGTTACTGTTCTGAGCAGTGGCTAGTCTTCAAGAAGCTGTGTTATATATAATACATATTTGGTTATAAACTATTAAGCATTAAAGGAATCAAGGGTGAATATCTAGTCAGTGAAGAAACCTTGAGATCGAATTACTTAAACAGCAGGTGAGAGAGTGTTTTGGAAAGACATGTCTTTTAGTCTGAGTGGTAGGGTAGGTGAGAGAATGATAAAAATGTAACGAGGAGGTTGGTGAATCCAAATTTTCTAATTAGACAAAATGGACTTGAAAGAAATATACCTACACTCGAGTTAAACGAGGAGAGGTGTACATTTTTGCATAAAATATTGATCACTCCTACTTTTCCATTAGCACGAAAGTTTGGTTTTCGTTTGAAAGTATTTGTGTCCTTCTGTTTGCGTACTTTCTCTGGCTACTAATGAATTGGACTTTGCTGCACAGACATTGACTGAGGGTTTAAATTCGATCCATAAGCATCATCATGATGTGAATGTGCACTTCTGTCACTCATTTTTACTACGGCACACACACACAGAGGCTTTATTCCGTTCGCACGCATTCATTCAATTAACTCATCAACTGTTCAATAATCAAGTAAGGAGAGAAATCATAACTGGGGAAATTCGAACTAGTTCGAATTTCCCCAGTTATGATTTCTCTCCTTACTTGATTATTGA
>Ga0194135_10000586_pt1 | contig 21467 bp, 17 predicted proteins | sample LitLau_LLRF_2013_FD_134024 | JGI IMG/M metagenome (GOLD analysis project Ga0194135, IMG submission 134024) | Freshwater sediment microbial communities in response to fracking from North America - Little Laurel Run_MetaG_LLRF_2013 (version 2) | ecosystem: Environmental > Aquatic > Freshwater >...
AAGAGAGAGACCCATTTCTTCTTCTTTGCTTTCTCCGACGACGCTGCTCCTGTTACAAAGTTACACACATGAGTAACATGGAATTTGATTTTTATAGGCACCAGAACGATGCCCATTACGGGTGGCATTTAGAGACAAGACGCCTTCTTCGATTCACTGCCAGAATCGTCAACAAAGGCAACGCCGACTTTCGTCCAGCCATTCCAAAACATCTCTGGCAGTTTCACGCTTGTCACATGTACAAAACTCGATGAGCTTTTTCTAATCACAACTTGTCTAATCAAATCAAATCGTCTTTTTAGCTTTCATCTTTCTCTCTCTTCTTATTCTTCTTATGTAGGCATTACCACAGCATGGAAGTCTTTGCCATCTTCGACATCCTCGATCACTTGGGACGCAAAGTCGCTGAGGGTCACAAAGCTTCTTTCTGCCTTGAAGACAACGAATGTATCCCAGGATCTACTAAGCGCTACAACTGCGCTAATTATGGAGATCAAGGAATCAGCGTAGGCTGTGCTGACATTTATCGCTCTAACATCGACTGCCAGTGGATCGATATGACCGACATCTTACCTGGAATGTACACCTTTAAAGTATGCTAAATTTCTTTGAACTTTAAACCAATTTACTCCCAGACATTATAATACAACATTCCATCCAAGCAGTTCTACATTATCAAGTCAAATATTTAATTACCAAATCCATCACACAGAGTTATATTGCATGTTTGTTGTTATTAAATTGCGACAGTCCTTTATGTAACAAACAGAGTCTCCAATATATACACACACGCCTCTTGACAAATTTATATCCATCCGTAGATTTGTATGTGGTTAGTTGTGTGTGAGTGTGTGTGGTTTTGACATCGTGACTGTGTATTTATTTAATTCATGAAGTACATGGACATGCACTAATTTTGTTTCGCAGATCTCGATAAACGCCGAAATGAAAGTGGCTGAGCAGAAGTTCTCGAACAATGCAGTTGTATGTACACTCCATTACTCGGAGGCAGCCGTCTTCGTGACCAATTGTACTTTGACACAGCCTTGAGTTCAGAAAAGCCAAAAGCTTAGAGCGGAATTTTATCATCATTGCTACAAATAAGCTATAAGCTCAGACATAAATGCTATTAAGCACAGCGGCCATTGTTATTATTATACATACACGCTGGTTATTTCTTGATCTGTGATTCCGTACTTTCTTATTATACTTATGATTATAGGCTATATGAATATATACGTGAATGTACTATACTTGTATGTGAATATTGTGAATGTATGTCATCGTTGTCATAAGTCTTAACTACCACTTACATTTGCATAGAAATATTATCCCATCCTAAAAATGTGTGTAGACCTTTAATCCTTAATGTTCAATAATACATAATGGGAATGAGTCAAGATGATAGCTCAACTATTTATAACAAGACTTTATTCTAAGAAGCCACATTACACAATAAATAAAAAATAAATCGTAATGCCCCTGCTCTGTTCCTTCCTCTCTCTCTCTCTCGTCGTTTAATCTTCTAATCGAACTTCTCAAGCGTTTTAAATATTTTATGGTAAATGTCTCCTGTGGGTTTTGTGATTATTCTTGTATGATGTTTATCAAGATGAAAGCAAGCAGGATAACTTCACTTTGCTTCGAATCTATGCAGAGGTTCCATTTATATTCTCTAGAAACGAAAGGAATCCCCGGTTAGAGTGAAGTTGTGTATTTCCCGGAAGTTTCATAATGAGCAGTAGCTTATAAACACGTAGAAGCTAGAGATGATTTTGAAATATCTAACTCGTGAACAGAGTGCATGAAGTATGTACGTGTACTCGGATACAAAACATTATTTGGATACACATCGATTGAATGAATACAATAAAACTATCAACAACTCTCTCTCTCTCGTGTGTGTGTGTGTTGCATGTTCCTCAAATCAGTCAGCGAATTCTCGGAAGTTGTGGGTTTTCCCATTCAATTGACAAGAGAGCTTTTCTATCCACTCTCGACTCATTCCTTCGTTTGTAATAATACACGCCTGAATTAAATATGTAAACAATTTACATAAGCTCATCCGAATCATCTACTATCCCGATAATTCCTAAATGATCATGACGATTAGCTTTCAGATCTCTAAAACCTACGCGTGGAATAAATAAACCTACACACGCTTGTTGAGTTATAAAATCACTCTCTCTCTCTCTCTCTCTCTCTTCTGTTGTTTTGTTGGTGAGACGAAAAAGCTATCTCGAAAACAAAACCTTTCTCTTTAGCGTGTGTGTAGGAGAGACCAGAAAATACATCACAACAACCAATTACTCAAGGCAGGGAAATGTACAAGGGAATTTTTGAGGAATCTTTCTTTCATCCTTCGTCCTGTTGTATATTCTCGTATTATGTGTGTGTGTGTGTGCTAATCAATAAACCAGCACTAAGCTGGAATTAAGTAAGCTCATCCCAAGAGTAGATACGATATAAATCCAGCTGTGCGTTTTATGCTTTCAGATTTCTTTCTTTCTGACTGCATTAAATACAGGATAATATGGGGAAAGCTTGACTTAGACGATCATGAAGCACACAGCAGGACAAAGCAACATCCTTGACATTTTCTAGCACAGTTAGTCGGGGAAATAAGTCTTAACTGAATAAAAAAAGGAGAACATCATCTCATCTGTGTCTGTGTGTATCCAGCAGAGGATTCATCGCCAAGCTCTCCTCAGAGAGAGAGAGAGAGAGTCTGCAAATACGAGATATGCCCATGAAAGAATCCACAGACACAATCCATGATGATGATGAGAGACTCATACAGTAGTAGTGGTAGTGGTAGTAATATGCATGTACTTTCATACTCAAAGAGACTCCACGAGGAGAAAACTGAGACGCATGAAATGTGGTTAGAAAGGTTCGTTCCACGGTTTGCATTTTGCATTTATGTCATCATGTCTCTATAAGTAAGGTAAAGTAAGTATATATATATACACTCTTCAGATATCTCGCAGCTGCTGATGAAAGGATATACGTGTACGGATAAATGTATGGCAGTAGTGTGTGCTCCACAGACAATTTAATGTAGCAAAGTACCTTTTGTGTAATTTCAAGGGAATAATGGCAGCAGTAAATAATATGAAGGATATAACAATAATATTGCGAAATGAACTGCCATCACTACTACACTTGAGGGTAAACATGACCGACAACGATGAATTGACTGAATATGAAAAAGGAGAGTGTAGTCACAAAAGTTCCTTCCACTTTCTACAGACTAGGATAAGTTGAAGTAGCCACACACACACACAAATACAGTTTAGTTTAGAGAAAGCCTCCAGCTCCCCTGAATAAATTCCTGTGTGAGATCTTTCACACAGGTTCGTTTTTTAGTCTTTGGCTGGACTTCCTCTTGGACTTTTGGCAGGCATGAAGGAATATATATATATATATTATAAAAGGAAGGGAGAAGGTAGTAGGGACACATATAGCTTTTAGTTCCAGTACAGTTTGAACTTTTGTGGTTTGAATAGAATCGAATGTGATACGCGTACATGTCTATATATCCGAACAAAGTAATAAAGAGAGAGAAAGTGGCAGTGAACACAGGAAACGAATCAATAATATCAATTGTTGGAAATCAATATAATAGAAAAGGAACATGTCCATGGATGCATGGAGAAATGAGATTCCACATGGGAGAGAGAAGAGAGAGAGATATCAAGTTGTCACGCAGATTAGAATATATTTAAGAAGAATAAAAAGTTTCGCTTGTATGGTGCGGAGGGTGGTATGTAGAATAGAGAGAGGGTGGTGGGCATTGCATGGCATGCATGAGAGGTGGTGATGGTCGTGGAGAAAGCAAAAATGTTCCGAAAGACAGAGAAGAAAGTAGCAGAAAGTTGGTTTTTAGAGCTTATTCGTTCAAGTGCGAAAGAGGAGGATGAGCGTGTGCAGAAAATCAATGTGCTTCATTCGTTTCGACGAGGAAAAGTTTGACAGGGAAATGAAGTGCTTATGTCTGCTTGGTTGATACATTCAATGAGAAACTTCAAATCCAATGAAGAGGCTTTTTGCAACAACTCCATCAAGGAAATCACTTTTTCTCCAGAGAGAGAGAGAGAGAGAGAACACTCTTGTATTAAACAATTTGCGTATTCACCAGTGTGAATAAAGAATATATTATATATCCCGCACACCGCATGTCGTTATACAACTTTATATTATTCCCCCAGTGATGAGGATGATGATGATGATGTGATGACTTTCACTTTATATGTACTCAGAACGGGAGCTGAGTGAGTGGAAAGTTACACAATAAATGATTTCAACACCATATGTAACCTGTTCATACATAAAATGTTTGCTTTTCAAAAGTTCATACATGAAACCTATCATAAAACAAATACATATATTTTGAAGGGAGGAATATTTCACATATATATATATATATATACTTGCATGTTTTCGGAAGTGAAAAAACTACGACGGGATCTTGAGATGAAATCCAATTAAAAGGTGAAGGGTGCGACATCAAAAACACGCTCAATTCTGATATAATGGAATTATTAGAAGAATACAAAAGAAATCATACACTCCTCAGCTCCTGGCAAAGGAACAAAAGAAATCGATTGAAAGTTCACCAGAAAGGCAAAGATGTGTGTTCATTATTTTTCACTTTTATACTTTTTTTTATACTTTTCAGAAACACCCGTCGTTGACTTTGAAGTTTACAGAGATAATAGACAATGTGTTGATATCCGCCTCGATTTGAATAATTGAATGAGAGATTTCCATCTTTTTATGATAATAATAATAAACACATTTCATACACGGAGATTCGAGTTTGTTATGCTGGTAGCAATAACCATCAAATGTCATCTTGTTTATTAAGAATTTCATTTAAGTTTATTTTGCATCTTTGAATGAAATTGTCAGATATTCTTAAATATATATATTATGCATAGGTATGTGTTCGTACTGTGGATTTATAGTTAGTCTATATAATCGATTACGTGTACAGTTTATGTTTCTTTTTCGAACTTACGAACATAACACAGTAAGTCACACACGATGGCGATTTCAACGACCATTACAATTCAATTTCCAGTATTGAGTTTATTTACTTCTACTAACTAACCATAAGTAATTAAGCAGAGTGTGTAATGGTTGTTGAAGACACTATACGTGCAATATATATATATTTATTACTAGCTATTATCTAAACTATATAATTATTAGTTATTATTATGCGTATAGTTATACCAGCCTCAATCATATATATTATAATATATTACACACTTCCGACTACTTTCGAAAACGATCTACGATTGTTATGCAATGTGTATCATCATCATGTATATTATATATTTACATTGTTAAGTAAAGAGTCAATGCACAATTATTGGATTCATATTCCTCCATATTCGTCAAATACGTAGCTAACCAAACTATCATGTATACAACCTATTATTACTTTTAGGTTTAGTTTAGATTATGATCATCAAAAACCTGTCGCATCATATTATCAGTCAGACTAGCCACTAAAGGTAATACATTGATTATTTACGGTCATCATCCTCAGTAAACCACACTAAGGATGATAAAAAGTCACCTTCACATTTCAAATATGGATGTTCTTCTTACATACATATGTCACTATGAAGCGATGTAATTATACATATTACACATTCGTATAAATCCTACAGTCTACAGTTTCACAATACACAACCGATTGATTCTTCTTTTGACAGCCAGTGTAAAGGATATTGTATATGCGGAATCGATTAATCGATCACATTAACAAAACAATTGAATTTGAAACCATATTGCAAATTCACTCCGCTTCATTGTTCACTTTCTTTCTCCAATTACTACACAGACATTCCAGGAGGAATATTACTATACACATATTATTACAATATATGGCTGGGTTCTACGCAGGTGTGTACACTTACTCAAACACGATCTCAAGATCCATATTTTTGAAAACCTGCTCACACAAGAAGTATCATATGATATACGAACGATGTACGCGAGAATAGTTTGTAGAATGCAGAATGCTGTATACTTTAGACGGTAGAAAATGTATGAATTAAAGATTAAAAAGCACTTTCCCATTGGAGAGAAGCATATACACATACACACACACACACGACATGATTCCATTTGTGGTAAAAATCTCCAAAGACAGCACACAAACACATACACACACGTATATAACAAGATGTATGTGTGTATGTGCACATGTGAGTCAGCAGAGTCATATATGGATTTAAACAAATCTACTTTTCTACAGTTTAAGCTTAGACATGCACCACCCAATCTGCCAGGAAATGGAAGTAAGCGAATCTCATCTTCTCCCAACTAAACTGCTGTTTCTATCGTCTTCTCTAGTAACAAACATCGGTACACTCTTTGAAGCTCTCCTAGAAGATAAACCAGATAATTGTGCACTGAAACTAGAGAAGTGCTACTACACACACCAGCACATACTCATGACTATGACTACGAGACACACACGAGAGTGAAAGACATCCCTTTCTAGGTCAGAGAATTGGTTGCTGTGCTTCCTATGAAAGCATAGGAACAAATGCTGCACCACCTCAACACACACACTAAATATATATAATATATTATATGCCAAATGCTTTCACCAATGATTTCCGCACGTATTGAGAGATATATATTACCATGTTATAAGCAACGGAACAACAAGTATAAAGTATGAAGCATCCGATTGTCTGGAATCTCAGGATATACACATACGAATGTATACTATACATAGATGGAAGTGAAAGTAAATGTAATAATGAAATACGCGGAGCTTTCTGCAAATAAACTCTTCTTCTATTCCTCTCCTGTCACTGGTAATTAATTGTGTACAGTTAGTTATACGTTTGGTGTTCGAGAATCTATTAGAAAAGCAAACTCATCTCAATGTTCAACTACAACTATTACTCCGTTTTGGGTTACTTGGCTAAATTGGATCATTTAACCTGACTATCGAAAGGAATGCAGTCAAAACAACATTATTTCAGTTAATCCCATCGCAGCAAAATTCATTTGGAAGAAAGGTGAAAGCATATATATTCGCTTGAGTGTTTCTTACACAGGAAAAGATTCTTTCGGACATTTGAATGAAACTACACAGTGCACAGAGCCTTCCAAGCTTTATTGTTTAGTTACAATAAGAAGCTGTTTATGTGCAAATAGCTTTAGACGTACGTGATCCGAATACTGACGTCAACAATTACACGGCAACTGATTTAAACGCTAAACGTACATGAAGGAAAAAATCCCCTGAATGTAAAAGCTAGAAAGTTAGATTATATGGGCTATTATTGTTGTACGATGTACGAGTATGAAGAAAGCTGTGATTTCTTATAACTTTCTTTCCATCTCACACACAAGAGTTGGCACATGCAATATATAACAACAAGGTTCCGCTCTTCCTTTGCTGCTGCTGCTTAACCCACCCACCCACACTGTTCGTGGTCAGTGCAGTAAGGAGCTTATTTGTAATTTGTAGCAAATTTTATTTTGCAAGATTCAGGAAACTAACAACAGCAATAATATAATAATAATAATAATAATAAGAGAACCTTTCCTCTTTAGGGGGATGTATTCCAGTTACATATTATTCTTTATTATAATAGTTTACTCGTTTACTGGCTTGTCATGAGAATGTTACGCAAATAAGATTGTGCTAAAAATGCTAAATCGTTGCAAAAATCAGTTGTTGAAATGTTGAAATTTTGTGGAAATGGCGAAGCAACATAAATTATGGTGTGCTTTGTATTAAATATTAAATCGCTAGAGTTGAGAGACTTATACAGAAACCATCGTAGTATGTGCCAGTGGTGGAATAAGTCTCACAAGACAAAGTGTGGTGCATCTGCGTTTCCTTCCAGAATAGTTGCAAAGGTTTACATAAGAAATCATCGAACTCGGGTTGTGATAAGTGGCTTTTAAACTGATTCCTAACATTTGTGCTTAAAATTGTTTTTCACTTCACTTCTGAATACGTCAAATAAACAGTATAAAACACGACGACGTATAACAAGAACCAGACTTAATACTACAACGTGCTGCATCAGTAAAAAAAGTCACGTCTTGTACGTATGTTTATTTTGGCTACTATCAGCGTTAGTAAAGTAGGTACAATATCTAGTAAAAAAACCGTTTTTCATCTCCTGTGAAAACTCACAGTGTGTAGTAGCAAAGACAACAAACTTTAACACCCAATTTCATTCTCAGACCAATTTCACTCGCCGTATTGCTAGCTGAAGGGACATTTGCTGTCTCTCTTTCTCTCTGAGGAATTGTAGTTTAGAAATGTCTCAAACACGCATGCAGCAAAGAATTGATTGTTTCTGAGATAAAACTGTAGAAGCTCAAACAGCTCGTTTGTATGGGGAAGCCTATGGTCTATATATGAATGTATATAGTTATATACGTTACCTGGAAAGTGACCGAGAAGACTGAGAGACAGAACATTTAGGCAAATATGGAATGATACAAGCGTTTTCATACTAAAACTAACACTGCACAGCTTGCAGAATGTGATTATGCGGGTTTTTTAGGAGAGATAACTAATCTCTCGCTCACACACACTCTCTCTTTTTCTTGTATTATATATGAACACACTATAAAACTACACCGATATCATCTTGATTGGATATCATCATCGAGTACCTTAGACAAGATTATAAAATTCGTACTGGCACTGCATTCATCTTGGTTCAGATGGAGCTAATAATTCGCAGACATCAAACTAAAGAGTTCTAATGTGTTTTAAAACAGGTACGTATGATGAACGTGTGCTTGGGAACACACGGCTTCTTACACAGAACAGACAAGTAAAAGACCAAAATTGATGGAGGAAACTAGAGCGACATACAGTGTAATAATAACAAAGAAGTTGCGAGGAAATGTCTTTTCGTACAGTTGACTCATCCGGAGAGAGAAATCAACTCTCTCGATTGTGTCGTGGAACACCAGTATTGGATTTCTTATGCTGAAAGTAAAGATGAGAATTTTTTGAGAGCTGCGGAGAGTCACTATGACTAACTATCCACAGACTTATTGTGTGCGGCGAGAGTGAGACGTACCTTCACCTTTCTCCTAAATGGGAAGCAACCTCGAGTTTCTGGAGGTGGAGGACAGTCTAACAGGAGATCCGGAGTGGGTGTGTTATTTGGCCCAAAGACGTTTAGCTCGCGGAAGCAATTAGTCTCGATCATCTGCAAAATGTACAGTTATTGTTGGAAAGATTCAGTTTATGTTCGCTTTCATACACTGTTTACATTGAGCGATTGAATCACACAAGCAAAGAGAGGAACTCGTATGTGTAAATACACAAATACTTTGAAGTATTGAAGAACAGAATTCAGAACGAACCTCGCTTTGCCAAGGTATAGAGACAGAGCCAGTGTTGAACTTAATATAAAATGTATCATCTGTAGCGTCTAAATTTACTCCTTTCACTGTGGAGAACTGCTCTATGTCCAGCACATCTTTGGCATACACAGCGTGAGGCTGTAATAATAAATACACAAGTCAGTTTATGTCCTTTGTTTACTTAATACTGCACCACAGAACAAAGTGTAATTACATCAGGAACAAAAGGGGGATCCACCAAACCAGCTTCAACCCTTTTCCAATTGAGCGAATTGTAGAAAGAATGTTGCTTCACCTCTGACGCTCCTTTCCGAAATGAATTACAACCCACTCTTTCCTTTGGAGACTTTTTCAGCAACTGATTTGATGATTGAACAAATACACAATTTGTATTCCAGTAATTTGTAAAGGTTTTAAAACAAGTCAGATTTTCAACTTACTAATTGACAAAGGTTTTTCGCATCGTCATTGAATCGTGAGGAATACCGCTCAGCGTCTTCTTTCACTCGTCTATCAACTTCTTCTCGTTTAACTTTCTCCTTACGTGCTCGGAATGGAGCAGCTCCCTCGATCATTTCGTACAATAAACACCCGAAGCCAAACCAATCTGGACTAAAAGTATACCGCTCATTGTCTATCACTTCAGGGGCTGTAATAAGTACATCACATTCTTTTATAAATCTGACTGACTTACATGATATTTAATCTTAACAAAACTCATGAATTTTTGTACCACGTACCCATATAGCCCACAGTCCCAACTCGCCCTCGTACTGTTTCACCTTCCGGAACTTCTATCGCTAATCCCAAATCCGAGATTCTAACATGACCATGATCGTCTAGAAGGATATTTTCGGGTTTGCAGTCTCGATAAACTATTCCCAACTGATGCAAATGATCCAAACCCAATAAAACCTAGAACACAGTTTTGCTAAGTTAACCCATCTGTACCAGTCAGTCACTCTTTCATTCATTCATTAATTCCACCTTCTGTTCTCCATTTCGAGCACACAGAGAATTACCCAAATCAATCGAGTGTAGCTCACCTCGGCAGAATAAAACCTCGCACGCTCCATATCAAACCCAGGTTCACTTCCCATGTTGTAGATGTGGAATTTTAGGTCTCCTCCATTCATTAGGGTCAGAACAAGACATAGTGAATCCTTTGTCTCGTACGCGTATGCCAAAGAAACCACGAATCTTGAGTTTATTTTTTGAAGAATTTGCTTTTCAGTTAGAACCATCGCTTCTCCCCGTCGTTTCTTTATCCTTTTCTTTTCTAACTTTTTGCAGGCATACATTTTCCCTGTTGCCCTCACTTGACATGCACAGACTTCTCCAAATCCACCTTTACCCAGAACTCGGTACATTCGGAAAGTCTTGTGAGTAACTGGTAAGCTATCGCAAAAAGTAACCAAATTATCAACGTTAGAATCTGCTGTTCCAACGAATACAAAAGCGCCTTAAGCGACAAAATTTGAAGCATATTATGCTCACCTCTCGAGCCATTTCCATTGAAGATATCGGTGAAAGTACATCGACTGCTCGAACAATCGAAATGGCTCACCAGCTAAAAAATTTTTTACTTGTCTTGAGCAATCACAAAACTGCATTTTGCTTCCCGAATTTAGCTGGCATTGATCTATAAAAGATTTATCCACCAGCTTCACCGGTTGGGGGCACTTTAAAACAAAAATATTTTTTTATTTTCTCGACTGAATTAATACACGCATAAATATCCTGTTAAATTATGAAGCAAATAACGCATAACTTACAGAGTCGGCGAGAAAAGTATTGAATATGGTCTTGGCCAACTCAACGCGGCGTTCATCGAGTTCAATTTCATATTTTTCCTGTAATTCCTCACACTTGTATTCTCGTCACTTAACAAATAAATTACCAACCTAATTTAAAATGATAAATAGCTTACCACAGTATCGAGGAACAAAATACAAATTCGATAATGAGGATTTGTTGCCTCACAAAACGCTCTAAACAACAGGCGACCTATGGGTTGGTGATCCACCACATAGCTGTACTGAACATCTGCAGAATGGTGCGGATAATTAAACACTTTTTAAACACATGATACAACTTTATAAGTCAGTGTAAAGTACGAATAACCTACCGATTTTCGACTTGATGTCGATACAATGGGAAATATGTGGAAACTGAAGGATTTTCCGCCACTTCTTACTTTTTCCTTTATTGCTATCTACAGTATGCAAAATATTTCACAATTGTTAGTAATCTCATTTTTTTAGCTTCAGCTTCATGCTTAAGGTTTCACAAGACAAAAAGTCTTGAAAATTTCTTCAAAAGGGGTTTTCTCATTTCTGCAGAAAAAAGTATCCGCTTTGTGGCAATTACAATAACATATATAATTTGTGGAAATGGAAATCAAAATCATGTAGAATGAACGAGCCAATTATTATTATGGTTAATTGCTCCATCAGAATTATATCATCGCAGAAACTAACAATGTTATACAATGAATAATAGAAGAATGTAAAAATAGAAAGAAGCACTCGCCTGTCACAGTAGCTAATTATTGAAGGAATGTCCACAAGAGGTACCATTTGAGTCATTAAAACAAAACAAACAAATCTCATTGAGCCTTTCAACCTTTGCAATAAATGATAACTATGATCATAATATTATATTGACATCATCACCTATGACAAACACAACAATAGTAATCAGAAGTACTCAACAATAAACGCACCAAAATACCATTCAACCTTTTAACAATGTAAGTTCAATGACACACACGCATTATAATTTCAATTTCAATCCATTCGAGACAATAATACTAACTAAAAGTGATAATTATAAGCATTGTTTTAATTGCTATTTTGTCTGGTTTATCACTGCTACATTGTTTGCTACATCGTTTTGAATAGGACATAGCTATTATTATTAATATATAATACAGTTTAGGTTTATCCAATCTTTTTATCCGATCAATTATTAAAGTATACGATGAGTTATATTTCAAGAAAATCAGTTAGAAGCCAAGTTACTGTCATTCCCTTTTACTTGTTTCGTAGTTTCTCATTTTATCTATCAACAGTTAACCTGTCATAAAATGTCAGTTGTCAAAATGCTTTCAAATCAATAAACAATGACGACGACACGAGATTCCCCATTAATCACTCACAATTCTAAACAATCAGTTTGTAAAACCAAACAGAAATCTAAACCAGTCATACCATCCATGAAAACATGCACCTACTAAAGAAATCTGATAAAGTGGTATTTGTATTCTTCATGACACTTATCAACGAGATATCAGAATCCATAATTCAAAAGCCAGAATGGACAATAAGCAAAAGTTATACTCACTCGCGTAGTTGACAGAAACAAACATCCTACTCCTGCTACCCTTAAGTAAAGAATAGAATTCTGACTATGAAAAGGATGAAAACTGATTCGCATTCATCACAAAAGATGAGTAATATCTTTTGTAAGTAATGATATGTATTTACTCTTATAATGTTATAAGGTTACTATTGAAAGAAGTTAAGTTTGTGTCAAGTCACGCTGTTATAAGAAGAGGTTAAGAATGAGATTTTTATTTTGAAGAATTCTATAGATTCATAGAGGAAGACATCCTACTGAATAAACGGAAGGACTACACAACTATTTACTCTCATTCTTGCATATCTACGAGCATACAATTACCCTGATAGCTTTGATAAGATTTCTTTTATCTAAGAGTTATTAAATGAAATTCGAGACTGTTTTGACGAGAATGTAAGGAAGCGTCTACACAACGATATCGATATCAGCTGCACAAAAGAACTCACACACAAGTTCATAATAAGCGAGAGCTCCCTTACTATTGTTACAGTGTTATAGTTGCCTCATGCAGGCAAGTGGAACTCTCAAATTAGTAAGATGCAAGAGATACACGGAAGATAAAGATAAGATGGGATGTATCAAGTATCAACAAGCAAGGTCATAGGATTCATTCAATCGTAATGACTGTGTTAAAAGGCGACTACTATTCTAAAACTATTTTACGTATGTAGTAATTTAATTGCAGAATGACCATTTAAGAAGACACCACCATCATAATAATATTAGACAGTCCGTTTCTGCAGAGTGCAAAAATATATGCCACTTCCTATATTATGACTAAGTTGCTCCTTTCAGAGACCTATAAAATACTTTTACTAGTTTTACTTCTGCATTTCCCGAGCTTAATAAATTCCGTTCTGTATGATATTATTACCAAGACTGCTCTACATATTATAATTTTATCTTTTCATCCAGCTTTATCAGTACTTTGAAACCAAGATCCAAGACAGCATGATGTAAGCTTCTGCAGTCAAAGAACAAAGTGTACTAATAACATTCACTTTGGAGTTTGGAGGCCCTGCCATTTGACAAACAAAAAATCGACCTAAATGAAGATGACATCACAAGTTTATGAGAATAACGACAAAGAATAAATATTTCTACAGCCTGCTCAAACTAACCATATTATGTGTAAGATGTTAGAAATTGAGAATCAATGTAAATCAATAGACAAGAGGGAAAACAAATTACAGAGTGTAGATTGTTGCATAAATATCACTGTAGAACAATGTGTTTAAGGATGCCTGCTAAAAATTGGAGGTGAACCGGAAATGAATGAAGGATAAAGTCTTCACCATCAACATTAATTCTTATTGCATCTCCATTTCAATCTCGCTCACCCGCACACACAGGCTTATACGTGATAAAAATGATTTTTCATCTCCACCCTCATCGTTATCATAGAATTATATCTTTATGTGAATTTATAATCGACATCTTATATTTCAGCTCATCCTATTATACAGCCGAAGGTGTGTGTGCTTACATTCAATAAATACAGATTTAATCATTCTCATACCTTCTCTAGCTTTGAGGTAGACAGTGTTCGCAACAATATTCTCCAGTTCCATGAGTTCCAGAATTGTTGCAACGAGCGTTCGGCGCTGCGGCAGGGGATGAAAGGCCCCATGCACTTAAGCCTCTAGCACTCTGAAGGACAGCTTTACGTATTCCGTTCGAAAAAAACTGATAGCAAACACCATTGTACCAATTGACACAATATTTGTCTATCTGGTGTTGTTCCTATTCGACTAGTTTGAAGCTGAGGCAATAAAATACAGCACAAACTCACAACTCACACTATCACACGCAAATATATAAATGTCCAGGTATGTTTCAGCAGAGAAGAATTGATTGGAGAGACTTCTAAATTAGCACAACAACACGATAGATTATTTCGTAAACAATTAATGACGATGTGAGTTATTTACGTAATGAGAGTAGTAGTAGTAGTAGTAGTTATTCTCTCCGTGATAATTCACTTGAGCTTCTAAAAGTTGTGGCTGCAAAAACTACGCTGGGTTTGTTTGGCGGCTGATGAAGCACTTAAGTTTTAGTAGTTCCTATTAGTCTTGTAGAAGTTGTAACAAGTGAGATTAAGTGAACAGGATCGCAGCTACCATCAACACACCAGGTCGAACATACAAACTCGCATGGTCTGAGCCACTCGGTTAAGGTATAAGCTGAGTTATATGAAGTTGTAGTGAGATGGAAGTTACTTCTTTCCAGTCTACTTCTCCAGGCAGAATGTGAGATAAAACAAGATAGTTTCGCCTTAGGCAGAACTTTCAACCTTTCTTCAATCGTCGACCACTATTAACGTGGTGTGTATACCTGAGGAGAGTGTAGAAGACTAGAGATGATAGGAGAGCCCTTAGGTTCACAGCTCTCTTTAGTTCACTTCTTGCATTCTGTTGAGTCCATGATGGGAAAAGTTCAAATGAATGTAGGATGTATTAGCATGAAATTCCATGTCTTCATAGGAAGGGAAGACAACCAAAAAGAGGAGCAACATGAGGAACTGAAAGAAGACGATGGAATAATGTTGAGCATGATATGATTTCTATGCACCATCCACATATCTACTGGCACACTAGAAGACCAGAACAACAAGGAAAGAGACCTCTTAACTTACAGCTTTGGTTGTTTCTCTTCTCTAAAATTGCAGGATAATAAGTCTAGCAGAGTTCCCATTTAGTAAGGACTTCTTCTGGTTAGACATACGAACGGTTGTATTGGTGGTACAGTACTGCGGTCGTACGGGAACAACCTTACTATATTTCTTCACGTTGGTTTGGTCTCGAGGAGCAAAGCAAAGTTATTCGAAGACTGAATTTGTCGATCCCCAACCTCTAAGAGCAAACTCCTCTCTCCCAACAGCCAACTCCCTCAAAAAAGAGACCTCCTAATTATTGCCTGCTTCATACAAAAAGGAATTTCTCAACAAATACCCGGACTAGATGTGTACATAGTATACGCTATATTCACCGAAAATGTTTCCGAAAATGATCCGAATTTCACCGACAAATTACACACCCCGCTACCCGTCTCAAGAGTGCCACTTCCGACCTTATGCTCTTACACATGACTGTGTATAGATAGTCCTTTTGCAATTCACAGGATGAGTCAATATTACAGCAGCAACGTCTTCCTCAGCTGAATACTTGCAAACTCCAAGAGATGAGCATGGTCATCATCATCATCCTGACGATGGTAGATTGAAAGCATTGTTTTTATGACTACAGTGGGGTCTGTCGTTCAATGGGTCACAATAGTCGCATCATCGCTGCAATAAGCATGATCTTCCTTATTACCTCGTTTGCCTTAGGAAAATAGCACATCCGTGGAGAGCAGTCAACAGTAATAATAACAGCAGAAGAATCAACAGCTACATAGCAGTATAACTCTGGGTTAAATGCACTTGCACTCTTCAGTCCTGCAACAGTCATATCCGATTGTTACACAAAGCACTTAAGCACACACAAATCGATAAAAATCATACCAAATGTTTTGTCAAAACTATCTTTTCTTTTGTTCCTACTGAATCCATCGACATGAATGACTGTCAATAATGGGAGATTCGGGTTCCAACTTCTGCACAAAAGTCTGTGTGAAAGTTCCTAGGCAAATGGCTCATAGTCATGTCGTTCATTCTTTCTAGTCTTGCAGCCTTATTGGAAGAATTGGAACATCTCAAGCGTATCTATCTTTTGATATCTGCGTTGCAAGTCCACAGCAGTTTCTTCTTCTTTCTTTTGTGACAAGCAGAATGCAATCCAGTCACCTCATGATCCGAAGCACGGGACATTTTCTGGAACAAAGATGCAGAATATTTCAGATTCTTACTATTACAGCCCAGCGATATAATAAATCCAAGAGGAACATGATAAAACGAGTATCTACCTTTAGATTATACTCGCAATCATTATGGACCATAGCCTGAAAACAAATTGCAGCATTGTAACAACAACTACAAGGATTTAAATACCTCCCTTTACTAATTACAATGCAAGTACACACTGCACACTTTCTACTTGAACTAGTAATTATTCAGTGCTAATAAAAGTAAAATAGTGCTTTTGAGAAGACACGTTTTTGCATAAACACATTTACTCAGAGCTGCATTAGTTTCTACGAATAATTGCAGCCCTGAGTGAGTTATCTTAAGTACAATGCTTCCAACGCCTTAATGTTTTTTCATGTTATCCCTTATCCCATTCATTCATACAGTCGATACAGTATCAATTTACTTAGCTTTAACATAATCAAACTATTTCGACAATGTCGCCAAGTTATTATCGCTGTAACTTTCGACACTGCTGCGGTTTGTTGTCCTCTTCAACCAACATTTTCCGTCCCAACCAGAGCTATCAATGCCTTTGCAAGGATTTGTTCAATACTACTTATATAATATATACCTTTCTATCTGCTGTCTGCTGTCCATGATAAAGTTTATGATCCCAAATTCACCTGACCATTTAGTACTGAAGAAATCTCCAAATCTCTCGTAAACGTGCAACTGTCGTGACGTGTCGACGACGGCATATTATTATCGTCGGGACTGTGTCGTGATGATTCAAACCTTGCGTCGTGAGTTTGTGGCGTGGCCGGAAGTTCGGGAGAGGAAAGTCTTTGTTTGGCGGGGAAGTCACGAGGGTTGAATTTCGAATTTCTGCCCGCGCTCCGTCTTTACCTGTGTCCACCTTGTTCTTGTTATTATTGCTCTCATTCATTCGCCGTGTTTTGGTCGGGAGCCACTGACAGACAATGACAGCTCTCTCCGCAGTATTATTAATATCACACACTCAAAATAAGCCACAACAATCAAGTCGCATTTTAATTTTTGTATTCTTCTTTTACCTCCCCGTCACGTCTTTATGTAAGTAACGCGATAAGACTGCAGAATCCAGATTGGGATATGAAGTAGTTTTGACGTAAACGATATAGTTGTAGTTGGTAGTTGTTGTTACCGGGTTTTAATAATAATAATAATAACTTTTAATTTCAGACGCATTATGTCCTCGCGATGAAGTCTGGTGTTCGTCTCTTGACGAAACGGAGAAGAGAGCTTTGGAAGCTATCACAACATTGTTCCATCAACTTGATGACGACAATAATGGAAACATAGATTTGGAAGAAACCAATGAGGTATAGGCCAAGTTGATTTAGTTGGTCGTATGTTGTCAAGTTGTTGGTTTTCATTTTTTGGGTGGTTTCTTGTATTTGTGTTTTTTGTAGTTTCTTCGTGAGGAGCTCAAATATGACAGAAACATCGAAAATCGACAGAAAGCGTTTCACAGGGATGATGATACTCATGTCTCGGTACGTGAATTGTGGGAAACGTGGAGAAAGTCAGAAGTTCACAATTGGACCGTACTCCAGACTCAAGACTGGCTTAAGACATTTATAGATGTGCCACAGTACCTTCAGAAATTTCATGACCATGGAGTTAATGGAACTGTTCTGCCAATGTAAGAATTATGTACAGAATTTGATTTTTTTCGGTAATGTGTCTTCATTCATTATGAAATTTAAGCTTGAGAATGGTACTATTCTTCTTTTGTCTTGTAGACTTGCCGTAAATCACAATAACTTCTTAACTTCAGCTATCGGGATGAAAGACACTATTACTAAACAAAAAGTAGTTGTGAGAGCGATGGATGTCGTTTTATTTGGTCCTCCGAGAGGTAATAAAATAATTAATAGCATTAATACTGTTGTCACAATCATGGTTGTAATTAATTTATTGCTTTTGTATGTTTACAGATAATAATAATTATATAAAAGACATTGTATTAACAACCGCTCTAGCTATTGCAGTGATCGGATGCATGATAGTTTACAAGCGATACAAAGAATCACTAGAAGATTTAAAGAAAATGACACGCCATATGGCAGAACTTTCAAAGGCTGAGAAGTCTTTCAAAGAAGTTGTGGAGAATTTGGAGGTATGTGCTTAATTTGAACTAAAGTGATTGACATGAAGTGCTGGACATGGTCTTGATTCTATCTTGTTATGAATTGGTGATCAGGACACAGAGTCGAATGAAGTAGCACGAAAACGTGTGGAAGTAACAAGTCAGTCTGAAAAAGAAGGACCATTGGAACTCGTTAAGTTACGTGATGAAAACCAGGTGTGGATTGTTACATTGATAAATAATACTGAAAGTAGAAAATTCATAGTTGGAATTTCGATAAGAGGTCGATTTTCTGACATTGAAGGATTTAAAAACTTGTTATCTAGTATAGCTTCAGTTCTACCTTTTCCGTCTTAGTTTCCAATTGTATTAAGACTTAAACAATATTTTGATTTGTTTCAAATCTCAAATTTCTACCATTCCATTAATGAGTAAAAAAACCTTTCTCGTAATCTTGATGATACTGGTACTTGCTGTAGAATTAAAGTGTCTGAAGTTACCAGCAGCGATTCAATTCCCCGTAGCTGTTGCTAAAAGCTTTAAGACTAAATAGTCGTACTGTATTTCTGCATTCTTTCGAAAATTACTGCGATTTTAACTTTGTTCCTCCTGTGTTTAAGGTGCTGAGAAACGAATTACAAAGAGCAGAAGCGGAGCTTCAAGATAAATGTTGGGTTGCACCACATGCCCTCCAGCATTGGCTTCAGTACACCTATGAGCTGGAGCTCAAGTCCTACAATAGAAAAAAATTATCTGCTGAGCGTCAGTTAAAGCAAGCTAAAGATTCAGTAAGTTCATCTATTGCCATTGCCGTAGTGTTGCAGATAAAGCTTCATTCCAGTATTTTTGTGTAGTGCGAAAAATTAAAAAAGAAAAGATCATCTATTATGGGAGCGCTTGCCTCTTATCATGGTCGTTCAATTGACGACGTGGATAAAGCTATCCTGGAAGCTAGGTATTTTTCTAATGCTTTTGTGATAAATTCATAAATCGTTTAAACAGAGTGTTTTATAATATGAAGAACTATTTATTGTTGTAGATCTGCTCTAACAGAGATCACTCTTGAATTTCAAGAGCGAATGCATCGTTGGAAGCAAATAGAAGTATTAGTTGGGTGCCAAATAATGACCAACAATGGACTTCAGTATTTAGATAGTATTCTAAAAGTCTATGGAAAACCTTCAATATACTCAGCAGGTAAATAATGTAAATTATTGTAGTAAGTCATGGATGATATTAATATATAATCCTGCGCTGGTTTTTAGGACCTGGATCAGTAATTAGTAAAAGTAACAGTCAAGACGACATGGATGACGATGTTAGTTCTATTTACTCTTCTTCAACGCTAACAGGAAGGCAGAAAATGATACTGCGTAGAGTCACTCATGATTAACTAAAAGACACTCACACAATACTATATAATATTACTTAAACTGGTGCTCAAATCATGGGCAAGTCTATTAAAAGTTCCTGTAATAAAAATCAGCCGGATTGGCATTTTGTGTTTCGCTTTGCGTACACTAAAGATCAATTCACGTCGACTATTGTCTTAACAGGTTTCAAGATGCAACACAACTATGATGTGCATCCTGGCAATCATGAAATGAGGAATTGGTAGAGGTTTCTAATTCAATGTCTACGCTAATCATCAAGTTGCTTTTACTGTTTATCCTACTACTGAATAAGTTCTTGTTATGAGCACTATGCACTACAAACTTTATATCTCAAGCAGATATGTCCGCCCATAATTTGTACCCTTCCGTCACATATTAAGCTTTAAAATAATTGCCAGTAAGATTACATATAAAAGTGTATAATATCTCATTACAATTATCCACGAATAATTTTTTCAGAGAAGTATTTTCAGGTTTAAAATCAATCAATGATTATATTTAAAGGTTTGAAGTTTGAAACATCAATCATCCCCTGATCATTTTAACTTATCCCTGTCGATGACTATAGCTATACCATACCTTACTTACATCTCAACTAAATACTCTGCGTTTTTTTTATCTCTACACTCTATAGGTATAGGTATATCTCTAAAGCATACAAAGGCATAAAAAAATTACCCTGAAACAAGGTTTTAATCTCGTTTTAGTTAAAGTTGGCCTCATGACACAGTGCGGAAACCGGTAAGACAAGATTGACCTAAGAAGTACAACAATATACGAAGCAGTTTAATGTTTGCAAGAAATCTCATCTTTCATACATGAATATTATAATATGTGTTTTTGCATTGTAAAAGATGACTAGCTTGTAATTTCCCTAGAGAACGAAACATTATTACTTGGAAATATTGCATGCATATTAGTACGAGGTTTACCCCTAAACCCGGTCTTATATCCACAACACACAATGAAATATATATTTTTGAAAACCGAGTCCTTTCGCTTACTAATATACTACACAACCCAATCCAATGTACACATATACGATTACATACACTGTCACACTCGTCGTTCTTTTACTATCTTACAAGTAAAAACAAGCCAAGTGTAACACTTTCATGAAATGCACAACAAAGCACCCTGCACGAGGTTATAATACCTTCATCATGCAAAATCGAAATGGTGCTAGTAAGAGTTAAACTCGGTTTCATCTAACAACCTGTTATTTTTTCCATGTGATAAGCCTGTATATATGTATTAATTGTCTCCTCAAATGAAGCCAACATTTGTATACACTCATACGCTTATGCATGCAATTACAATTGAATGCACCTGTGTGCAAAAAGTAAAAGAACCCAACTCGAATAAGCTTTAATTGATGATAGCTTCAGCAATAATATTTCCTACATATGTATGT
>Ga0194135_10000587_pt1 | contig 21450 bp, 16 predicted proteins | sample LitLau_LLRF_2013_FD_134024 | JGI IMG/M metagenome (GOLD analysis project Ga0194135, IMG submission 134024) | Freshwater sediment microbial communities in response to fracking from North America - Little Laurel Run_MetaG_LLRF_2013 (version 2) | ecosystem: Environmental > Aquatic > Freshwater >...
CATTACTGTTGCAGCGATCAACGACGGCGTGAATTCGGACTGGGTCGGTGGTTCAACTGCAATATAATAGCAAACAGTTACTACAACTTTTCATCGGCGATTGAAATGGTTCTACTTTTTAGAGTAATTTATTATTAATTACCCAAGAGTAAATCTTGTAGCGCCCGCTTGCCCCAACTAATTATATTATTAGCTACCGCCCGTGAGCCTTTCGATTCGTTTCCGTAGATTATCTCCACTCCACTATCATTTTCCAAGTCTTGCAGAGCAAGTGCAGAAAAAATGCGAATATGGTAGTCACATATTCGCTCATAGCAGTCCATTAATTGTCCTGCTAGCATACGCTTGTAATCCTCGTCATGGCGTAAATCGTCTATGGCAAACATAGCCAAAATATCGAAGAATTCTACTTCTGTTGGGACCATGATGAAAAATTTGAAGAACTGTAGTAAGTATCTTTCGATGCGTACGTAGACCGCAGCGGTACTATCAGAACCTTTGGTAAAGTAGCCTCTCAGTTTTCTTAGCTTTGGAGTTCTATCAGGAACTTCTTCAATTTTGGCTGTCGACAGAAGAAAAATATTGTTGAAACTCATTTCTTTACTATGAGATGCTGTGAAGCGTTGTAAAGACTACTACACTTACCGGAGATTATCAAACAAGTGATGGCTACCATTTCCAACTGCTGGTCACCAATTCTATGGCGTCCCATAAGTATGTCTAAAAAATAGACGGCCCTGAATACAGTAGCGTTTTGTAGTGAGTGATTCTGGCCAATCAAAAATATAATTCCTACTAATCTCAACCGGTGTTCTTTCTGAAACAGAGAAGAATCATCTCTTATCAAAAAGAATACTATCAATTACTATCCCTGAAGAATAGTTAATAAAAGTCCAAAGACAAAGGAACTCATATTTAGTTTCTGATAACAAAAGAAGCTTACATTAGGAGCTATTCCAGAGAAAATGAATCTGTTTTTCTGACTTCGAATCATCGACTCTACATATTCCTTGATGGCGACATTGACAGGTGTATCAAAGTCTCCTTTGCCGACTCCCTCAGTCATGATTTTGGCTCTTTTGAAAGCCATGTGGGTTTCGTAGTCAGTAACTTTGAAGGGCCTCCGAGGAACTGTTTTCACACGGTCCGGCGTGTCTTTATCCGCCATAATAATCACTGATACCAAGTACTTCTTAATAGTTCTTTAAGTAATTTGTCTAACGCTCCCTGGACATTCGAAATATAAGCGCAGACTACAACACTCCTTTTTTCAAAATTGCTAAAATTCTACGATAATTGGGTGTTGAAAACTGCTGTATTAATTAATGATGCCCAGAAGTCGAGAACAGAAGACTTCCATCTGATTGCAGGACTAACACGAGAGTGAAGAAGTTCTCAGGCCTCCTTCTTTCCTTTCTTCTTAATGAAAGAACGAAGTCTTTGTCATGCGAGGCATTTGCGAGGGATAATCTTCCTTATCTTTACTCTATGCTTGAACAAGGAACGACTGTGCATGAAACCACTTAACATTGGAGATATGAAGTATTGTGAAGGTTTTTTTTCAAAGAAAGAGAAAGATACGGAGATGATAAGTGTATTAATAATATTTTATAATGAGAAGATTTTAATGACAAAATGACTCTCCAGTAGAACATATAGATATTTAGTGTCAGTTCGTACATCTAGTATAAGTGAATTCGTAGAACTCGACAGTGTAATATAATGACAAATGACATTTTGGTAAGTTCTTAGACGGTTTTGGGATTTCACTCATAAGCTGTTAGATGTGATAGTGTTTTGTGTACAGGTATAAGTTGAGTTGAGACGTGATCAGTTAAATATTATTTCACATACTAGAAGGTTTTTGTAGCACCAGCTTTCTTCATACGTTTTTAAGACAATATATGTTTGTATGTGGTTTACAAACTCATGGTAGTACACATTGGTAATTAACGATATGGACTTATTAAATTGTTAGTATCATTAATCTAGCACCGCAGGGCTATTAAATGTATCATCTAATGATTAGTCTACTCACAGTAATCACCCTTCGCATGTTATGAAAATCAGACTCATTTAGCTTAAACATTGGTGGTTTCATCTCTCAAGAAGTATTTTTAGGTCGTTTCTTCTTATGTAACTTATCACTGACATCAAGATAGAAATATAGAATACTTATTTATATAACAGCATGTTTTGTAATGAGAACTATTATGGTTCATTTCATACAGTATAATGTGGCATTTAGTTTGTTAGGACTCTGGCAAGAATCGATAGAACCAATGGCTACACAATAATTTTACAATGATCCAATACAATATACACTTGGACATTATACAATAGTCATCAAGATTGTTGTAATTATTCTTAAAATTTATTACTATTGGTGTAATAACATTATACTCGCAGTCTTTCTTTTTCTATTCTTTAAGAAAAAATACAGCTTACTGGTAAAAAGAACCTAAAATGAGTTTTGGTAGCACTAGCTCTTTAATACCTGCATCTAGATTCCACGTAATCAACCAGACAAACATACATTTGACTAAAGATTTTACTAATTCAATAATACTTCGATGATCCACACATAACTAATAAATAATCAAACAAAAAGAACAATAAATAATGAAAAAATCAGACAAAAATAAAATACAAGCATCACAAGTTTGTACACTGCAATAATTATCAATTTTCAAATTGTAACGTGAATTGAGATCAAAAGCAATGAAATGTCAAATATATAGAATTAATGACGAATCAAGAAAAATTGATGTGACGCATGATAAACTAAAACTGATTATTATAGCAAGAACAGTATTGATAACATAATTAAATCTTGGCAAAAGCTGAAGGAAGCACAGATTATAGTTTGGAATACGAGTTTCGATGAATTGTCTATTTGGAGTCTCAACTGAAAACTAGTAAAGTACACGGTATAAATACGTAGAATAAATCAGTAAAATTATAAGCTTATCAATCAATACCTACTTATGTACACTTTTTCAACGCATGGTACTATCTACATGTTTTTAGCGATACATGCATTTAGGTACATAGTGTACATCAACTAATTATAGGTTATAAATTACAGCAGTACACAGTTAACGATAAATTTAACAAGGATTACACTTTTAAACTCTTTGCAGTTAAAAACCTCCTATACATCATTGCTGCACAGTTGCAGTGTTTTAGTGAATATTAGTTACCAAGCGTTCTTTTGCTTTCATGAAACTTGCTGCAACGAAATCTATCTTTACAAAGGTGATATACAAGTTAATTCGAAACTGGGAGTTACAGTGGTACTGTTGTTTGATAACTACTTTTAGTAATTAGTCACGTGTCAAATTGTTGAAGTTTCAATTAAAGAGTGTAAAAGACACTCTTTGATATGAATTTTGATTGTGGACAATATTAAATTCGAACAGCGAATGCGCTAAAGTTATACTACGGGGATTACATAATGTTACACTATACGTGCATGTTGATTTCGTACATGATAAGTATTAGTTAGTTGGATTCACATTGTATTTATACTTCAGTGTGTGAATGTGCCAAATATAATAGTTTAAATATGCTATCGACGGGCTTAGTAAATTAAATAAATGATTTAACTGAGGGAATATTTCTTTCTTGATGAATGATTGTCCCTCTTGTAGCCTAGTTTCATTTGTCAACGAGAGAAAGTTCCAGTACGCGTTTTAAAGCTTCTTCTTCTTCCAAGCGTAGTCGTTCTTCTTCTTCAATTTGACGCCTGGACAAATCTAATGCCGCTTGGAGCTCATCAAAGCTAGCAGTTCGACCTAATGCAGCTGCTCCCTCAGCCGCTGAATCATCTGGGTTTGGTGGAATATTAAACTCCACCTGACTTCTGCTACTTCCACTAAATCCTTCAGCACCATTAGGAGTCCAGCTCGGAATTCCCTTCATCCGAGCCATCATTAGACTTTCTTCAATCGCTCTATGAAACCAGGTAAGCAATACTGAAAATTGTTTTTTAATGTGTCGGTAAAATATGTACTTATTTATTAAATAGAAACCTTTGGAGCAACTGTTCTTCGGTATCGGAGTCTGGTGTTGCATCTTTAATCAGTGTCCTTGGAGCATTAAGAGCTTCATAAATGTCTACCATTTTACCATCTTTTCCTCCCATGTCTTCGTCTTCAGATATAGTCCATCCAAATAAATCGTCATCTGACGACTGAAGGGGTGTTGGACGAATAGTAGACTTCATTTTATAATGCGGAGGTGGTTCAAAAAGTAGCTCTGACAGGATACAGCTAAGCTTTCCACCATCTTCAGCGAAATACTCGACTCCATTAATTGTTTCTTCTGTTCCAAATATATTGTGGAAAGTAATACATCCACTGATTACGTGAAATACCGGGATTTCTACGAATAGACAACGTTAATTATTTTATTGTTTATAAACGCTTCAATGATTTGTTTTAAGGCCGTACCTATTTTCACTGGAAATCCGGCAGGAATTTGCATTTGTATGAAGTTCTTGAGCTTGCTAAACATTGGACTCGACAAAGCCATAATATCTATTATCGGCATAATCTGTTCCTGAAGGTTTAAAGGATAATCTTCGCACAGCCACACCTGAGCCTGATGGAAGTAGTAAAAAAATGTAATAATGAAAAATTTATACGTTGTACAGATAAAATTGTAAATTATCTGCCAAATAGGTACCTTAAACTTATTGACTTTCGTCCGGATTTCTTTGGAACGACCAATATCTCTTCCACAGAGATCAAACTCTTTGTCAAAATATTCACCAGCAGTGATTTCTCCTTTTGTGAGGGACAAACTTGCCTGTAATAAAAATAAGTATTAAAAAACCAAGCGTTTTACAAATACGAATCTTTAATTCCAGATCGTTACATCATTTGATGCAGTTGCTCCTTCTGTGCTTTCAGATGTTTCAATAGTCCCAAAAGTGTGCAAGAGCTTATGCAAGTGTGATTTTGATTCTATTTTGTGCTTATCTTCTTCACTTAAGTGCTCTGAACGAATTTTTGTTACAAATTCCACATTTGTTGCACTGAAAACCTTGCAGTCATAATTATTCACCTTCTCACTCTTGTCGCTTCTACCCCATCCCCACAGACCAGTCTTGTTTCTGCAAATTTACGAGAATTACAATTAGTTTCATAATATTGACCGAGTTAACTCCTGATGTCCTGATATTTACCGTTCAAAAGCAATTTTATCTAAGTCGACATAAGATATCACGACGGGGTTAGAGAGACGATGCGAAACTGTTTTCTCGTACGTCCGACTGCTTGACTTCACGTTGCTGCTATTATCACCCGCAAGCATAACACTCATGTAAACTTTTCGCGTAGAGTGGTCGATTTCCATAGTCTGAACTGATTTTTCTGGAATCATGCACCAAGCAATCGTGGAATTACTGATAATATAAAAAATTTTAAAATAAAATACTGCGGTACTCACCACGTCCCTGGAATACAAGAGTTATGCTCCTTGACCAATCTACAGGTTCATCTGGTTGCAAAATAACACTGTCTACTCGAAGCATTGAGCCCATCTTGTACACACGATGGACGTTTCCAGGTATCATTCCACCAATAAAGGGCACTGTAAAAAATCAACAATAACATCAATTTCCAGCTCGAGTTACGATAATTTTTACATTGATATTTTTAAGCTTACTCCAACTTTTGAATTCAAACTTTATTTCCACGTAAAAGTCTGGAGCCTGTTAACAACGTTAAAACCAAACTATGATTTTTCTTTCATACAGAAATATCCTGTCAGTAACACTTACATCAGCTAGCCGCCGTAACAAGTCAGGAACAAGAGTACTTCTCCTACTGTTTTTCTGAGCATCACGGTACTCCAAAATCAACTTTAGAAGATCTGGGTCGCCTCTACAAATAGCCTCTTGAAGAACTGCAAACATAGCTCATAGTATTTTTTCATCATACGATATTTATTAATTTAGTAAGATAACATACCAGTCCAGCCAGAACTATGTTCGAATTGGGCATTCGCATTACTTCTCAACAAAACAGCAGCACAGTCAACATGACCTAAAGCAACAGCTAAAGCTAAAGGAGTTCTCTCTCTTGGGTCCAATTTTTCTAATTCTTCAGGCTAAAAATTATTAATATTAACTTTAACCACCAACTCTACGTCAATCAACTTTCTTATGCCAAAGTGAATAAATTGATATTGATAATGCACACTTACAGAAAAGCTCTCAGAGGAAATCAAGGCATCCAATTCCACAGGTCGGTCCTCCCATATCAATTTATGAAGTGGGTAGTTTTCTTCGATTATCTCCAATGAAACTACCATTTTGTAACAGAAAGAATACTCGGTCGGCTGTCTTCAGTGGTGCTTAGCTTCACGTCTTAATTGACGTCAACTACATTACAAAATACCTAATTATAATGACAGGTAAAGAACCAGGAACATCTCTTTGCAACCTCTGCAAAATGTTCAAAAAGGAGAAAGGAACAAAAGTACACACAAACCACCAGGTTTCTTTGTATTTTGCTTTCAGAGATAAAAGGAAAACAAACCTCTGTAAACGAACATCCGACTGCGTTATTTTATCCTTTGTAGATTTCTAACTCCTTTTCTTCATCATTATCTTCATCTTCTGTGATGATACCATTAGTGAAAAAGCAATATCCACGTCATTCCTCTAACTCCACTCCAAATAAGCAACGGGTAACAATAATAATAATACACCTGTAAAAGTATAAGAAGGCAAAATTCCTCAAAATATTGATTGTTTAAAAACTCCACACAGCAGAAATATGATCATTACTCTCAACAAAAATAATAAATAATAATAATATAATAAATAAATAGCAGTAGAAGATTACAATTTCTTGGAAATCCGGGGTTTTGCTTGACTCTCGTCTGGAGGAAGATGTTATTGTACTTTTTCCTTTCTTGTCTTGTCCTTGTGATCCTTCTCTCGTTTCCTACGACAGAAATTTCAAAATCCAACATTAAACAAGACATCCATACACTAACACTATACGTGTAAAACTAAAATAAAATAATATTCCACGTCCCACACACTTTTATAATAACTATCTTAATGTACCTTATCGTCCTTATCCTTCTTCTGCCCAATTTCTTCACATTAAGTTCCTTATTATTGCTTCAAAAACTCACTACCCTATCGATCAAAAACCAAAATCAAAAAAGACCCTTAACGATACGTTCATAATTTAGCTGCTATTTGTTTACAAAAAAATAAAAATAAAAACTTACGGGATGAATTTTCGAGGACAATTAAAAAGTCCGCTCAAACGAGTTAAATTTTGGTCTGTCCTGAGACTTGGAGGGCGTGGTGGTGGTGGTGACTAATTAGCGTTGAATGGACTGGCCAGGTCGACAAGTTGTGGATTGCTAGTCAATAAGTCGAAATTCGGCAATTCGACAGAAGTAAAGAAAGAGACGACGACGACGAGAGAGTGAGAGAGATGTGGATTCGGCTGAGGGAAAGAATAGAGTGAAAATAGTTTTGAGCTGAGAGTGGGAAGTGAGGGAGCGAGAAAGAAGGCCGCTGGGCTGCTTTCTCCCTTTTCCCCGTAAGAGTCCCTGTCCTACTAATTAGCACCAGGTGAGCCTTTTGTGCAGAAGATTACTTTGGTTTATCTTTGTCTCATTAAGTCTCTTTGTGTCTGGAGTTGTAAACAATCAACAAGTAAAGTGCAGAGTGTACTATAAAGTAGACTATATGAAGAGACAGGGAAAGAGACAGAGAAATCTGCAGAGGCAGCGGAATAATAATAATAAAGGTGTAGGTAGGGATGAGTTTTACCTGAGCTACTTAACTCGCGTCTACTTTGTCTCTCTCCAGATAGTTGGATGATAGTTGGAAAGGAGATCGAGAGTTGTAGGTTGTTGCTTTGATTTAATTGTGCTAAACACCCGTGTGTAATGATATCATGGGAGATGATGATTTGTCCTCTTTCAAGTAGGAGTGTAAAAGTAGGACAAATAAATAAGGGAATTGTCTCTGCAATGTGACTTAAACTTTGGAGGATTGATTAAGTTTTTAGAGAAGTAGACAGAGATGCGATTGATTTTAGAGTAGGATGGATGACAGCCTATAAAGAGAAGAGCTAAATGGTTTTTCATAATGACATTAATGAATTAGTTTGTAAGCTTTTACGTGGAATTATAATGTAATCCACCAGGCACTGGGAGATGGTTCTTTGAATAATCCATGTATTGGGAGATAATGTATGTTTCTTCAGTAGCTAATTATCATGATTAGTTTTTCCCGTGGGTGATTTTTAGATTTTTGATTGCTAAGAGAGTTAATGAGTGTGAGTAGGATGTTCTGGGGGAAGCAGTAGGGATGAGCTTAATTTAGATTGAAAATGTCAAAGTGCTTTTTTGTTCACTTTTATTATATGGATGGAATCTATTCGGGAGAAGATGGAAGAAGAGTGAACGATTGAATTTACGTAAGTCTTCATGAGTATGAAATGAGATGAGGGAATAAATGATTGAATAATAAGGTAGACAATAGAGAGGTATTGTAATTGTCTATAATAAATCTTTATTTGTAACGTCTCTGTTATAGTCTCTGTGTGTGTAGGCGTTTTAGAAAAGGTCTTGTTTAATATATACATGTAATATATTCAACAATAACAGTGTATGATAATATAAATTTTTGAATACTTCTCACCACCACCACCAACATATTAACACACGTAATATCATCATTACAATATGCAAACTGTTTATATGGTTTATATATAAACATTTAATTGTATGTCACAGTTTAGCTCTTGTTATATAATATAAATACTTAAAGAGATTACATAATTGTTAAGTCGCCCCAGAGGAGGAGTCGTGAAACTTTTAATTAAAGTGAAAAATGGTAAAATGTATATATAACAAGCACAACAATTTATTCACGATCTTGTAATCTGGTAACAAGTAGTGGGTATAATATACAATTATTTGTAACAATTAATGTATATATATGTATCATCAATAAGATTTGCTTTTGGCTCAAGCTGATCAAACGGATCAACTTGAATGCTTGTTCAGATCAAGGAAAAATAGTTGAGATATAGTACTATTTTTTATATTATATAATATATGTAGATGAGTATTTATTACATAATTCCGAACGCTCAAAAATTAGTTTAGTGCGTGGTTGCCTCATGCATTTATCCACACACAACTTCAGTACTTTCATTGCATTCGTATCAAGGAAAACTTTGGAAATGTAAAACAGAATGGATTTGCACTGCTAAGAAATTCTTGGATTCAATCGTAGTTGGTGAAAGTTCATTTCCTTCGAAATCCTTCGAATTTAAACTTAAACTGAATACTGATACTGATGATGATTAGGAAAACCGAAAGAAACTAAACAAAATGATATTTCTGGGTTTATGATGACTACTTCAATTAATAACGAACTCGTTTGGTTGAATAACAAGCACGCGAATGATGTAAACGAAAACGGAGATTGTGGAAGTGAAAGTATCGATTCGAATGTGGTTCTGCGCTCTTGTCTAACGTTTTCCGTAACTAACTGTACACAACATTCAAAATTGGATAGTCTCATAATAGAATATTCTACAATTGCATTATATTATTGTCTTTTAATACATAACACTGATTGTGTGAAAGAGATGTATGCATTTAAATACTCCTCTTTTTAAGGTAACAATACAAAGACACTTTTTTAGCATTAAGAAATCTGTAAAAAGGGACACATCCACAATATTACACACTTACATATTGTTTATAGAGGTTTAGTTAACTCGAATATGAGAGTAGAGGTAATTATAACGAGCGAACAGTTATTAAAGAACACAGATAGTTGGACTTTCATCTTTTGTAGCTGAATATTACTCATTGTCAGCACCAAATTTTGCCAACTATGCAACTTCCTCCTAAATCTTTTATAGGTATTATCATTTCATATATAAAATGCTCATAACGTTGTCACATAGAACTATTCCATAACTTATTGTTATTGATAGAGCGATACAAAAAGTGCAAAGTGCATTATGTAAATTTAATATCAAACCGTTTCTTCAAAGTACCTTAAAATATCAAGGACGCATTGAGATATTCAGGTTGAATGTGTATAAAAATTGGCTTATCTATAAATTGGATCGAAGTTCAATTGTGTAAGAAGTTCTTCTTTGTGGATACAAGATACAACAATATTAGTCTAGCAATGCAAAATGCATTACCAATTCGTGTATATATTACATGTAATAACATAATCAATGGTAACTTTATATCATTGTTGCAAAAAACGTGGTCACAACTGCAGCTATAGCTTATCTAAAACCTAAAACTCTTCCGAACACATTTGTGCAATATCAATATAAAATAATAATAAATATCCCCGATTTTAACCTGAAGATTATTGCAAACTAATAACTAAATTTACAAATAATTAAATCGAGTATTTCGAGTTTAACTGATTGCCTGGCTAGCTCAACTAAACTGAATGTGAGGTAAATTTCAAGAAGTATAAGTAAAAATGAAGTCTTAGAATAGATCAAGGGGTTTTAAAAATCAAGTGGCTGACATATACGGAGAGTTTGTGATTCGTGAATAATACAATAACAATTATATATTTTATATATATGGCACTGGATTAATCATTGGTTCCTCTTCTGGTGTGTGCGAAGAGTGTGACAAATTTCTTTTACACACTCTTATTTCATCCATTGGCATTTAAATAAATTATCCTAAGTTTGTAAGATGTAAGATTAAAGATTAACGATAGTTTGATAGTAGAATAAACACTTTGATGAGTACACTGGACGTGGAACGCTTAAAAATCTTTGGATATTTCATCAATACTTATGTGATTAAAATAATTTTGCAATATATTTATCATATTGTATAATAGACTGTTTATGGTATGAAGGTACTTATTTTTTCGTCTGTGCCCGGAATTGTTGTAATAATATGACACACTGTGTGAAATACTTGTATTAATTGGTAGATATATATAGTTATAATCTTTTTAAGTCGTATGGAACATATTACGTCGAGAGAAAGATTGAATAAACAAGATGTACGCTAAGATAACTGAGGAAATCGATGGGCTTTGTTGTACTATTCTATAACTCTGCCTGTAAGTAAGAACAAGATGTGCCAAAATAGTTCTAAAGGAAGGCAATCGTCATGGTTCTTGGTCAGCGTCAGGGTCGTCGTTGAAGTCTTGGGTGATTTTTTTCAAAGATATGGGTGAACCAATTGTCTGTTCCTGCAAGAGTAGCCGGTGAGCAGCAAGGTCCATCTCCTCTCGAGTCATTTCTAAAGCTTCTTGCATTTCATTCGAAGTGTATCTCACGAACTCTGGGTCGTTGCTGTACTTCCCAAGACCTTGTTCGTTCAGAATCTGCAATATGGCAGAAAGAGGGCAACAATAAGTCAATTCCACTTCGTGGATTACTTTCATCTGGTTATTTACCCGAATCACGAGACAATCTGCAGAGCCGATAACTTCAGGAAGTGAGAGAGTCTTATTGGAATCCGGAGCTAAGCTGTCCATTACTCCTCCGTTAAACATTGGATGCGCTAGAAGTCAAAAATATAATTTAGTCATTTCGATTGCCCTTATTGTACTTGGGGATTTCATGAAAACTTATTAAAATTTCACTCCAACCACAATAAATTTAGCTAGTGACTATGAGGAGGTATAGTTTTATGGCTAAATTGCATAATATGGCTGCTAAAAATTCAAGCTAATTTATACTTTGCAAAAGTTAATAATGAGTTAGTTAAATGCAGTGAGCATAAAATGCACATCTATCTAAAATCTTGGTTAATTGAAGTAATAATATATATACGCTCATCTCCACAAAGCGATAAATTCAAAGCATTTGTGAGTGATATGAAGCAATCAGAAATAGTGCCAATAGAAGTCAACGTGGATTTTAATAAGTGTTAGTAAATTACGCTTGTATTGCATTCGTGTAGGATTTAATAAGGAATGGTGGATGAGGATGACTAGATGTAATGTTAGCGACGTTAGCGTACCTTAGAGGCTCTATTATATAATACCGTGGCACTGATATCGTTCTAATAGTGATTTTGGATCTACTTAAGTAAGGTATAATTCCTAAGAAAAATACACGAACAGAAACTGTAAACAGAATTTGTAGAGCTTAAGTGAAAGAACGAATCAAGTAACCGTATGAAAGTACTTGTATAGACAGACAGGTATACTACGTCATTTGGCAAAAACAATGATGCACAAGTGAACAGATATGCTGGAATTAAATACAAAAGGCAGGTATGTCACGTATTTAACCAGCGGAAGGACAATAAACGACGTAGCAAAAGAGCAACGAGGTTGATTTTGGATGGAGAAAGCAATGTTATCGCATATAGAACTACTTAATATAGAGGAAGAATCAATGAAGAGTGCAAGCAGTCTGTGCGGGTTGCACTAACAGTAAGTGATGGTGGAAAAAAGAAGCAGTGAAAGCTTATTAGCAGATGCTGTGTATTCTGTACAGATAAAGATATATAGATAGAGAGAGGAGTGCTGAGCTAGATGAGAAGTAATAATAAATGATGAAATTAATTACTGATTGCGACAGAGGGACAAGAGAGAGAGAGAGACAGAGACAGAGAGAGAGACAGACAGAGAGAGTGAAGGTATGATGATGGATGACACAGACTGAAGTGGAATGTCTTGTCGTGTATAGTAACTGTGTGTTGTTGAGATTTTGCGTGCAGCATTTTTGGCGTTTAGTATCGTTCAATCGAACCTCTCTTATTGGTAGTGGTGGAAGTTGTTAGTTGGTCAGCACTAACGGACTGAGGGAAATTAAGTCTCGGTAAGAGAGGTCTGGAGGACTCAGACTGTCCGTGAAGAAGTCGGAGGCCGAGGGTAGTTGAGGTGGTTGGCTGGACAGAAGGACTGGAGGAATGGGGTAAACCCAAACTTAAAACATTAGAAAAGCCAGCCAGAGCCAAGGCTTGGACATTGGCAGACTGAATTCCTTCAGCGATTGTTAGAGACGTTGGAGCCAAAAAAGGACGCCAGAGATGACAGTCCAGTCCCAAATGCGAACTACCAAAAACACACACAGAAATGGCAAATACACAAAAACAGAGGAAGGGGCACAATGATAAAGTTACACTAATTACTCAGGGGGTGTGTACTAAACAGTTTATATAGATGTATGTTAGATCGAGAGTGTTCCAATTACGTGTCATTTAGCTACGTAAACATCACTTGACATTACAAGAGACTTTATATGTAAAACACTTTATCATGCCTCGCATACATAGAAGAGACACAGAGATATCTTTTTAGACATAGATGAACGGACATTTGTGGCCATATGAAGTATATTGAGACGATAATACTGGTTTTAATAGTTTCAACACAAAGGGGAGTATGTATGAAAAGTTGCATGCATTTCTTCACTACGATTTGGCCTACGAAGGTATATATATTAATCAGTTCAGTTATTGGTTATCAATGATCATCATTATTGATTGAAGGTAAACTATATACATACATGTATGTAGACCGTAGATTGATATGAGCTGAGCCTGCGTGTGTATACACTACAGCGAGACTTGCAGACGAGACAGGATTGTCAATAGTTTAATGTTATAAGGTGTTAATTTGAGCAGCAGAAGATTTAAAGAATGCACATCTAAACTTTCACTCGAAAAGGATCTCGGCAGAATTCTTACCGCTATTATTTGCCTGCACATTATACTGGGATTCGTCTTTCCTAAACACGGATGATATAATATATTTAGAAATCTATTACAGGGTATATATATGGATGAAGTGCTTCCTTGCAGAAGAAGAGTGTGTTGTAAATAATCATACAAATCTGTGTACGTACAAGTTACAAGAAGAGTTCTACTCAAAGGTTTCAAAGAGTGTTTAAGTAAACACTAAACTTGTAAGACTGGTAGTGAGAGATGGAGATTTAAGCTAAAGTAAAAAGTATATATATAGTGTTTATATGCATCGCGTTCTCTTGCTGCAACATTTGCAATTTGCAACTCCTGAACTTCTGATACTTTGAAAGAGAAAGTTATGGGGAAAGTTTGTGAATGTGAGATTATTGTTCACACTATCTATGAGGAGGTTTTCCTATCCACAAGGTGAATAATACACATTCACAAGTGTGTATATATAGTCTCTACAGGATGAGAGTTGTGTTACTAAATATTAAAGTATTAAAAGTGTCGAGGGCTAGTCACATAAAATCTGAATGCACAATTAATTGCTTGTAATGTTATATGAAATTGATGTATGAAGGTGTTGTTATCACACGTGAAGGAAATTCACGAGATTCGCGCAGTGAATTAATATTTCCGAATGTTGTTGCAAAGTTTCAAATTGCAGAGTTAAGAATTAGTTGATAGTAATAATAATAATGATAATTCCGGAAGTATAATTATTATATATCTTCCTATTTGCGGGTGTCATTTTGATCAGTAATTGGAGAAGTAAATAGACTTCCATATTTTATGTATCTAGGAATGCAAGGGAAAGAACTTGAGATTTATGTATGAAGCGTACTCAGAATATCCGTGGGTCATGAAAGGCGGCCCTTGGGAGATTGAAGGAACTCGGAGCGGTCTCATGGGAATATCGTCTCCATCTTCGTTTCTTGCGGCCCTATAGAGCAGATTTAACAGAGTTATGCACAGTGAACGTGTATATTACTGTACATTAGTGCTTTAGCACATTTCGAAGCAACATCATCATCAGCTTACCGTTCATTCATTATGGAAGGATGCAGTGTTTGACGTTGAACGTGATTAGAACCGTCAGTGACAATTAGAGGAATCTGAATGAAAGCAATTAAAAGAGATGTATAGCTTTAATTCAAGATTAGCTTCATACATCCTTTTTCATGTGCGATAAGTATAGAAAGAAACTACGGGGATGAGATTATAGTTAAGTGGTTTAAACGCTTGCATGTTGTGCAGATAGTTTTACAAGCTGGGAGAACATTCATGCGTGTGTGTCTACGGATAGGAAAGATATTCACTTCTTAGAAGGAAAATGTAGCACACTGACTTTGTTATTTTTTAATGCATTAGTATCTTGTAGAGAAGGTGTTGAAGGGAGAGACGCATTCCTTCTCCGAATGGATGACCACATGCTTCCAAACAGCGAGTGATTTCTCTGTAAAGTGTTTGTATAATAATATATAATTATTTTGAAATAATGATTCATTGTGAATGTTGCGCGGTATCAAGTGAAGTGATTGCGGGTGGGAAAAGGGAACAGAGAAAGATTTTGAAGAGAGTATGAAATGTCGTGAGTTAAAAAGTGGAATTTTAGGCCAACGTGAACATAATTTTATCAAAATGTGAAAAGACTTGGAAATTAGTGAAACGTATAAAATTAACCATGTGTACATAACATACTCGATGCATCGGTGCGATTTCGTCGTTGAGCAATTCTTCAAGATTTCCAGAGATAGTTCGTTGCAGTTCTGGTCCAGCTTCGTGCAATGTTCTTAGGCCGGCCTAAAAAGAGTACAAACAAGAATGACGAATGAGACCCCTCGAGTGTAGGAACTTCCTTTGTATGAGTGAAAGATAAAATGGCAAAGTTATGTAGTTATATGACATCATCTTACAGTAAGTGTAACAGTGTTTTGAGCATCTCGATCTCCTTCTTCTTTCTTCAGTTCCTCCTTTCGTTTTTTAAAGCGTCTGAAGTAATCTTGGATGAGAAAAGTAGCGTAGAACTTTCCAACTGTGACTTCGTCGTCAACTGATTGAAATAAATGGGTAAAGTTACAATTAGAGATTCAATTAGTGAAATATACTTCTAGAGTTTCCTGTATGTATATATAGATATCCACAATTAAAGTTGCTTTACAAGATATAACTATAACAAGCAGAAGTCTGTAGAGATTGTTTTCAAGGTTGGCATGCATGCAAGTAGAATATATTCTTAAGGTTTTTGGGTTACTAACTTCCTGGAGGAGGAACAACTTGGTCGAGTAACTTGGGACTTGTTCGTTTCCAGATTTTCTTTATGACAGCTCTCAGTTCGGAATTAGCTTCGTCAATATTCCCATCAGTTTTGATTTTGAGGGATGTTCTGACTACAGCAAAGAGAGTGGCGTTGAACATTACCGTACCGTCGGAATTTAATGGCATGTTCATCGAAACAAGTCTCTGTAAAATAACGATGGTATACATTGTTTTGTTATTGGAGGAAACAATAATAAATTAGGTATTCCCACATAACAATTTGGATGAGGACTCACCTTGCAAGCTACTCTGTGAGGACAAAGTTTACCGAAACCTAAAGGAGGAGATATTTTTCTGAGGAGAGTTACAACATCGAGATGTTTGATTCTGCCTTTGGCATCAGGATCATATTCGGACCAAAGTCTGACGAATTCGTCCAAATGATGTGGACCCAAGATGGACCAGTCTCTTGTTAAGTAGTCAAAGTTGTCCATGATGACAGCAACGAACAAGTTGATAATCTAAAGAAGGAGAGAGACAGAGAGGGTACATTAAATGAAGTTGTGTTTTTTAGTCTCGCTGGGTCAGCTTTTGTTTTCTGGTTGTTGTTGTTGTTTTTTGCAAAAAGATGGAAGTTTTTGATTCTGCTTCGCTTCTGGTTTGATGAAAGAAGTATATTTGAGCTGTAGGTTTATGTATAAAGTATAAAGTATATTTGCATTGTTTTGCAGGACAAAATAATATTAGGCCTAAGGGAGAGAAAATAAATAAGACAGTAGAGTCGTCCGTAGAGATTGAGTGACACACGCTGAAGGAAGAAAATGTGGAAGCGTAGAATAAGTTGGACAAAATGTAAAAGTCTTTCTCTCTCCTTGAGATTGTGAAAGTGGAAGAGGATCTTCTTTTTGGCTCAGATTCAGAACAACAGAACATTCAGAACGTCCATTTCCTGACCTTTCATTTATTTATTTCATGTCCGATTTCATTTACTGTGTATTTGTCCTGCTGCCCAGCGCATATACAAACAAAGATTTTTATATCCAGCTCATTGCTGCTGGGAAGTTACGAAGGAATAAGCTTTCTCTCTGTCTGAGAAATAGCACAGTGTAATCTGTGTATATGTATGTGTGCTTCAAGATTGTGGAATTGTTCCAATATTGTGGGCTCATGTGGAAATCAGAGAGAGAGAGAGAGAGAGTTAAGCTTCAACTTCATGTAGTAGAACGCACAAAGCCGATAATATTATATGATGGCTATGTGGCTGAGGATTGAGATGTGAATGAGTTTGTTTTTGATACGTTATGTGCATGTGTGTGTGTTTGTATGTGTTTATAGTTGCTTACAAGGAAGGAACAGAGAAAGTAGAAAGAGATGAAGTAAGGGAAAGCGAAATCTGATCCACACGAGGTGTTTGTTGAGTTGATGAGGATTTGGTGAGATTCGAATTCTTGAATGGCCGTTGGTCCATCAATATTCTCACATTTCACTTCTGGACGAGAGGCACATGCCAGCATGATTTCTTGCCAGGACTCGCCTGTGAAAACAAACATTATAGACACGCTTTAGCTGGATGTCATATCATTATTACACATTGGAAATCATATAAGAAGAAGAGATTTTTCAGTGAAATAATAAAACGATTGAAATAGAAGCGTTGTTTAAATGGAATGCACAGTTGTGAAGGTAGCAGACACTGTTGCTCCGTTACAACTCCTTAAGCTATTACAAAGGAAGAAGAGGAATGTTGTATATTAACCTGTAGCAGCACGGAAAAGAACCAGCACAGCTTGAGGGAAAGTTTGGAAATTATTATTCCTGTGTATTTCAGTGGCATCGTCTAAGGCGACTTTTCCAAAGACCTGAAAAACGAAGAATGTAAAGGAGATTTTAGAGAGGTTCCTACGAAGAAATAAGAAGATGTAAGAAATGCGGAGAGGAGTCTGTGAGTGGATTCGTAAGATGGTATGGGCTAATTGAAAAGTTGTTGTTGACACGTACCTGCATTCCAATGACAGCGAAGATGAAGAAGAGCATAACGATGAGGAGAGCGACATAAGGCAAAGCTTGGAAGGATTTGATGAAAGTCCAGAGGAGAGTTCGGATGCCTTCACCTCTACTGAGTAACTTGACTAATCGCATCACACGAAATAGACGGAAAAAGTTGATGGAGATGATATTTTTCCCCGAAGGCTGTGTACAATAGGAATATAATAATAATAATAAGCTTGTGCAATACAAATACACGAGAAATTTATTATGATAACATCCGAGTCAAGTAATAATAAGGTGGCTTACATTAACTTCAGAGTAGACAATGTCAATGAAGCTCCCTAATACAATAATGAAGTCGAAGACATTCCACGCGTCCCCGAAGTAATTCTGTGGACAGACAGAGAAATAAAGAAGCGTGAATAGTTGTTATCAATAATCTCATTGAACTGATGTTGTTGTTGATTCATGAACTTACTTTAAACCTAAAAGCAGCGAGTTTGAGAACAAATTCGAGGGCGAAGACTGCGGTGAATATCATGTTGAGAATGTCTAAGGCATATGTGTAAGCTTCGGGTTGACCGTAGAACTTCATGGCGAGAGTAATTGTGTTGATAAGAATGAGGACGAAGATGACGTACTCGAAGGGCTGGGAGGTTACTAGCCACCAGACTTTGTATTGCAACCGATTCTTGGGAATGTATCTTCGGACGGGTTTGGCCTTCAAGGCGAATTCTATACAGTTCCGCTACAATATTCCACAGAAGAAATAACAATATACGTATACACGAAACAATCAATACTTCGAAAAAGTCTCTTCATCATTACTGCATAAAATATTGCTTTGCCTGGGGAAGTTTCTTGTTTAGAGAGAAATAGATTGTATAAAGTTTGTTCCAATTTCCTACCTGATTTTTGTCCAACTCACAGTTCTTGTATTCTTGTTCTCCTTCGTTTTGAAATGTAACGATAACGAAACCAACAAAGATGTTGACCATGAAGAAAGCTATGATGATTATGTAAACGATGTAGTAGGCGGCTACGAAAGGTCGGTAGTTGTGGATGGGACCTTCGTCTTCTGAATGAGAATCTATCGACTTGTAAAGCATCCTGGAAACAGATTTTAAAACAAGTTTAGTGCATTTTTCCTCTGTAGAAGTATCCTGCTTCAGTTAGCTATGTGTACATAATATACTTGGCTTTGCATATAAACTTTTAGGATTTGAACTAACAAGTCATATCATGTTGATGAGAGATGAAGAAAGAGTTGTCATCATACAAATAATATGAGCTTTGAATTTTAGAATTTGTGTATGCTCAACATAAAAGCACACAGAGAGAGAGATGACTGTTGAAAGAGGAAAGTAGTTTTAGAATGGGTGGCAAGGGTGTTTGTGTGTGTGGAAATAACCAGAATGTGAGAGAAATGATTGAGGCGCAGCAGAGCCCTGAGGTGTGTAGAGTGTATTATGCATGTCTGCGTGTTTGTGAATGAAAACGATGACACATGAATGTGTGCTAAAAGAAAAAAGTATTATCATAATCTTCATCAGAGTGTAAGTGACTTTCACCAGCTTTCTATATGCGGTAGCAGATACACATTTATACAAGAAGAGAGATACTACTACTACTACTGAGCTGACAGTTAGAGTTGGCACATCATGTAACGACGACATACATGGAACGGGCGCAAGTCCAAATAAGACTTCTTTAAGGACACGAAGGAACACACTGTATGTGTATAAGTGTGTGGGCATTGTTGTGTGTTAGATTGAAGATTGGCTTAAAAAGGTAAAACAGATCTTTAGCCATGTATGTAGACACAGGGAGGGAGTGTTTTAGTGTATCACTTTTGAGGAGTGTTTGTTAGGAAGGAGCGATGATGGGATAGAGAAAAGGAAAGAGGAAGCCAGAATTTGTTTTATGATACAAAATATCCATCGACTAAGGAGAAAGTTTTTTGCACGAGGTCATCTTATAAATCGAGATAGCTTTGAAGAAAGTGAATGTGTGACGGGTTTATTCTCCACTTGGCTGCTGTTAAGACTTACTGGCCGTGCATTTCTGATGATGATGCTGAGAAAGGATAGATATTTGTTATATACGTATAGTTTTTGCCTAATATTCACCACCCACAATCCAAGTAGAAAGATGCAGACTTGCTTTTTGCTTTCACATAGAGACACACACACACACACACATTGGGTTGTGTTTTTTAGTTGTTCTACTTGTTCTCTGTTTCTTTGAAAAGAATTGTATGTATAGAGAGAATATTGTTGCTGGAGAGAGATGCATAATAACAAGATAAAAGTTTTGCGATGTAGGCGGAGTGTAAGAATGACTAGGAAATGGGAATGAAGAAGTGTGGGAGAATAAGTATTGGATATCTTAAGGGCGATTTTTGTGAGAGTCGTTAGTTTTACTATATTTAGAAATGCATACAGCTATGCATACAATGTGTAATAATGTGTATAGATATATTGTGTAGTAGAAGAAATAGTACACACGTATTTCCTCATCTTTTTTCACTTTGGCAGTCCTTAGTTATTTCGTGTGCTGTTATTGTAAGCATTCCACATTCATTCTGCTTTTCTAGGGTTGACTGGAACAGTATAGTTGGTGCATATAGATATATATAAACTATATATATACTCTTGTCCAACAATGTGTAAGTAGTTCAGTCCTGTATACGCGTATACCGCTCTTGTTCAGCATCACTAACTTTATTATTTTTCATTTCCTGGAGAAAGTATTAAAAAAACTTGAATGCATTGGATTTTATATTCCTAGTTGTTCTGTAATATTCTTGAGGCAAGTTTCATCCGTACAACTATGGGAGTGTGTGTGTATGTGTGAGTTGTTGCATTGTGTATATAAACAAAAGGGAACTTTGGAGAGTGATGATAAGGAAAGAACGTGACCGATAGTGAAAGTCAGCTTTTACTTCTTAAGGGTCTTCATCTGTTCGCGTGGAATCGTATCGTAACTACATATATCGTTGTAAGTTAGCAAGTTTTGGAGAAAGCTCTCTTCGATGTTCGACGTGTGCGTAGGTAATACTTTGTGAAGGATAAATAATGTCCATGAATGAGGATTACATACGAACTAAGAATCAATAAGAATTTAACTAGTGTACTGTATATATTCCCGATTCTTGGGAGTAGACAAGATAAAAGCGAGTTAAAACTTCGAGTTTCCGTTCACCCTACCCAGCTTATACGTGTATCATTAGTCCATCTTAAGATTTACTCACAATCAGCTAAGGTATCGCCCCGTGTATATTTCTTTCGAAGGCTTTGAATTTTTTGTAATAAGACGGTAATTATGAGCTTAGGAATTAAAGTTAATTTGCTTTTAACAACCTCGGTAATCAAAGTAAGAATAGTTATCTAAAGTTGTTGATGCTGATATGATGAAGATAGGAATCGCGAAATTCCCATTGGAAAGGAATAGGAACAAGGCTTTTTGATTTTGAAAGGATGCCACGTAATAAAAATAATAATAATA
>Ga0194135_10000588_pt1 | contig 21429 bp, 17 predicted proteins | sample LitLau_LLRF_2013_FD_134024 | JGI IMG/M metagenome (GOLD analysis project Ga0194135, IMG submission 134024) | Freshwater sediment microbial communities in response to fracking from North America - Little Laurel Run_MetaG_LLRF_2013 (version 2) | ecosystem: Environmental > Aquatic > Freshwater >...
GCGCAAGCGCGCCATCGAACTGCTGGAGAAGGTCGAGATCCCCGGCGCTGCCAGCCGCATGGACGCCTACCCGCACCAACTGTCCGGCGGCATGAGCCAACGGGTGGCGATCGCCATGGCGATTGCCGGGGAGCCCAAGCTGCTGATTGCCGATGAACCCACCACCGCCCTGGACGTGACCATCCAGGCGCAGATCATGGACCTGCTGCTCAACCTGCAACAGGAACAGAACATGGGCCTGGTGCTGATCACCCACGACCTGGCCGTGGTCGCCGAAACCGCCCAGCGCGTCTGCGTGATGTACGCCGGGCAAGCCGTGGAAGTCGGCCAGGTGCCGCAGCTGTTCGACATCCCCGCGCACCCCTACAGCGAAGCGCTGCTGGCGGCGATTCCCGAGCACAGCCTGGGCGCCACCCGCCTGTCGACCCTGCCGGGCATCGTCCCCGGGCGCTATGACCGGCCCCAGGGTTGCCTGCTGTCGCCCCGTTGCCCCTACGCCCAGGACAACTGCCGCCAGCAGCGTCCAAGCCTTGATCCGCAAGCCGCCAGCCTGGTGCGCTGCTTCTATCCGCTGAATCAGGAGGTGGCGTAATGGCCGTCGTTCTTACCGCCCGCGACCTGACCCGTCACTACGAAGTGTCCCGTGGCCTGTTCAAGGGCCATGCCACCGTGCGCGCCCTCAACGGCGTGTCCTTTGAACTGGAAGCCGGCAAGACCCTGGCCGTGGTCGGCGAGTCGGGCTGCGGCAAGTCCACCCTGGCCCGGGCCCTGACCCTGATCGAAGAGCCGTCCTCGGGCTCGCTGAAAATCGCCGGCCAGGAAGTCGCCGGTGCCGACAAGGCCCAGCGCAAGCAGCTGCGCAAAGATGTGCAGATGGTGTTCCAGAGCCCGTATGCCTCGCTCAATCCGCGGCAGAAGATTGGTGATCAACTGGCCGAGCCGCTGTTGATCAACACCAAGCTGTCGGCCGCCGAACGCCGGGAGAAAGTCCAGGCGATGATGCAGCAGGTGGGCCTGCGCCCCGAGCATTACCAGCGCTACCCGCACATGTTCTCCGGCGGCCAGCGCCAGCGCATTGCCCTGGCCCGGGCGATGATGCTGCAGCCCAAGGTGCTGGTGGCGGATGAACCGACCTCGGCCCTGGACGTGTCGATCCAGGCCCAGGTGCTGAACCTGTTCATGGACCTGCAGCAGGAATTCAACACCGCCTACGTGTTCATCTCCCACAACCTGGCGGTGGTGCGTCACGTCGCCGACCAGGTACTGGTGATGTACCTCGGCCGGCCGGTGGAAATGGGTCCCAAGGAGGACATCTACACCCGCCCTCTGCACCCCTACACCCAGGCCCTGCTGTCGGCGACCCCGACCATTCATCCAGACCCGGACAAGCCGAAGATCAAGATCGTCGGTGAACTGCCCAACCCGCTGAACCCGCCACCCGGCTGCGCCTTCCACAAGCGCTGCCCCTACGCCACCGAGCGTTGCAGCGCTGAAGAGCCGGCCCTGCGCCCGCTGGACAACCGGCAAGTGGCCTGCCACTACGCCGAGCAATTCGTGCTGTAGCGGCCATGAAAAAGGCGCTTGCGAATACCTCCGCAAGCGCCTGAACCTTGTTCGACCCGCCCCTGGCGACGGATTGCGCATCAGTCCGTCGCTGGGGGTTTCTTTTAGCCCTGGCTGTCGCCTTCGCCCTCGTCGGTGGTCTGATCGTCATCGCCTGAACTGCCACCCTGGCCTTGATCGCCCGGCTCCGAGTCGGACTTGGCAAGCATCTGCACCGGTGCGCCATGGCTCGACTGATAGCCCGGCTCTTTCACCTGCATCAGGTTGTGGGCCCAGGCCGCCGAGGTTCCGAGCGACAGCATCACCAGCACTTTGATCAACAGCACAACGCGTTGGAAAATTCTCATGGTCGATTCCATCCCTTCATAGGTGAATCTGCGAAGGCTGCGCGCCCTGCCGTACAGTGGCCACAGCACTGTCTGAAACCTAGTCGCGATCTCCCGGCTTTTCCAGATAGCCCCCTATCGATACCCGGGCCATCCAAGCCCTTCCGACTAACGGCGCTCCCTGAAAAACACCACCCCCCGTAGCAACCGGCTTGCCGGCGCAGAGGCCCGCAAGCCATGCACCACAGCGTCCGCCGCCTTCGCTGCCCAGCCAGCCTCTACGGGGCGGCAGCGGGCCGATCCTGCGCGCAACAAAAAGCCCCGCTGTCTGCACAGCAGGGCTTGGGGTGTCACAGGCGAACTTAGTGGTGTTCGCGGGTAGCGCGGAATTTCACGTCCGGCCAGCGCTCTTCCATCAGCGCCAGGTTGACCCGGGTCGGCGCCAGGTAGGTCAGGTGACCGCCGCCGTCCAACGCCAGGTTTTCCACCGCCTTGTTGGAAAACTCTTCCAGCTTCTTCTTGTCGCTGCATTCGATCCAGCGGGCAGACCACACGGTGATCGGCTCGTAGGAGCACTCCACCTTGTATTCCTCCTTCAGGCGGCTGGCCACTACGTCGAACTGCAGCACACCGACGGCGCCGAGAATGATGTCGTTGCTGCGCTCGGGGAAGAACACCTGGGTCGCGCCCTCTTCGGCCAGCTGCTGCAGGCCCTGACGCAGCTGCTTGGACTTGAGCGGGTCCTTCAGGCGCACGCGGCGGAACAGTTCCGGGGCGAAGTGCGGGATCCCGGTGAAGCCCAGCGCCTCGCCTTCGGTGAAGGTGTCGCCGATCTGGATGGTGCCGTGGTTGTGCAGGCCGATGATGTCGCCAGCGTAGGCTTCTTCCAGCTGTTCACGCTCGGAGGAGAAGAAGGTCAGGGCGTCGCCGATGCGCACGTCCTTGCCGGTACGCACGTGGCGCATCTTCATGCCCTTGTCGTACTTGCCCGAGCAGATACGCATGAAGGCGATACGGTCGCGGTGCTTGGGGTCCATGTTGGCCTGGATCTTGAACACGAAGCCGCTGAACTTTTCTTCCTGCGGCGCCACGACACGTTCGTTGGCTTCACGGGGCAGCGGCAGCGGCGCCCAGTCCACCACGGCGTCGAGCACGTGGTCGACGCCGAAGTTGCCCAGGGCGGTACCGAAGAACACCGGGGTCAGCTGACCGTCGAGGAACTCCTGCTGGTTGAACTCGTGGCAGGCACCCTGCACCAGCTCCAGCTGCTCGATGAAACGCTCGTACTCGTCACCCAGGTGAGCGCGGGCTTCGTCGGAATCGAGCTTCTCGATGATCTTGGTTTCGGTGCGTTCGTGGCCGTGGCCCGGGGTGTAGACAATGATGTAGTCGCCCGCCAGGTGGTACACGCCCTTGAAGTCACGGTAGCAACCGATCGGCCAGGTGATCGGCGCGGCCTTGATCTTCAGTACCGCTTCGATTTCGTCCAGCAGCTCGATCGGGTCGCGAATGTCGCGGTCGAGTTTGTTGATGAAGCTGACGATCGGCGTGTCGCGCAGGCGGCAGACGTCCATCAGGGCGATGGTCCGTGGCTCAACGCCCTTACCACCGTCGAGCACCATCAGCGCCGAGTCCACGGCGGTCAGGGTGCGATAGGTGTCTTCCGAGAAGTCTTCGTGGCCCGGGGTGTCCAACAGGTTGATCATGTGTTCGCGATAGGGGAACTGCATGACCGACGTGGTAATGGAAATACCCCGCTGCTTCTCCATCTCCATCCAGTCGGAAGTGGCGTGGCGGTCGGACTTACGCGATTTGACGGTACCCGCCACCGCAATCGCCTTGCCCATCAGCAAGAGCTTTTCGGTGATGGTGGTCTTACCCGCATCCGGGTGGGAAATAATGGCGAAAGTGCGGCGTTTCGCGACTTCGGCGGCCTGGTTGGTCATGGGAAATCGCCTGGCGGTGATCAAAAAAGGGCGCAGATTATAGCCCAGACAAAGCCTTGCGGGCCACCGCTGCCCCCGTCGCCCAGGCCACCGCGCGGCAGATAAACGGTGGCTAAATGCTGCCAAGTATGGAACCTTTTAAAACCTGGAGACGTCCACTCCCCTGTCACGCGCTGTCGTCAGGGGCTGAAATATCAGCACGTTAGCTTGACGAAGCTGCGCTCATGGCTCGTTCACCCGCCGCTTTGCCGGCGCTCGACGAGCTGCTTTTCGCGCGTACTTTCGCGGCAGCCAGGAATGGCCTTGCCACACGGGAAAGTGCCCGCCGACTGAAAAAAGGAGTCCGCCTGTGGCTATTCGCTATGGCAAAGGGCTGATAGGAGGGGTTGCGGTGATCGCCCTCCTGGCCCTGCTGGTCCACTGGATCGGCATCACGACGATCGAACACTACCGCGACGATCTACTGTTCTACCTGCAAGCTCATCTGTTCCTGGTCCTGGCGTCCATGCTCGCCGCACTGCTGGTGGGCATCCCCGCCGGCATCTTCCTCAGCCGCCCGAACATGGCCGGACGCGCCGAACGCTTCATGCAAGTGTTCAACATCGGTAACACCGTTCCCCCTCTGGCCGTCCTGGCCATCGCCCTGGGGATCCTCGGCATCGGCAGTGGCCCGGCCATCTTCGCGCTGTTCCTCGCCTCCCTGCTGCCCATCGTGCGCAACACCTACGAAGGCCTGAAAAACGTCCAGGGCTCGCTCAAGGAAGCCGCGATCGGCATCGGCATGACCCCGCGCCAAGTGCTGTGGAAAGTCGAATTGCCCAACGCCGTGCCGATCATCATCGGTGGCGTGCGGGTGGCCCTGGCGATCAACGTCGGCACCGCGCCCCTGGCCTTCCTGATCGGCGCCAACAGCCTGGGCAGCCTGATCTTCCCCGGCATCGCCCTGAACAATCAGCCGCAACTGCTGCTCGGCGCGGCCTGCACCGCGCTGCTGGCCTTGCTCCTCGACGGCCTGGTGACCCTGGCCAGCCGCCTCTGGCTGGAGCGCGGTCTGCGCCCGTCCTAAGTCCGACAGAGACAAGGAATGAACATGAAGAAATTAAGCCTGATACTCGGCTGCGCCCTGCTGCTTGCCGGACTGGTGCAAGCCGCGGAAAAACCGCTGATCCGCATTGGCGCCCGGGTCTTCACCGAACAGACCCTGCTGGCGGAAATCACCTCCCAGTACCTGCGCAGCAAGGGCTATGACACCCGCGTTACCGGCGGCCTGGGCAGCAACCTGGCGCGCAGCGCCCAGGAAAGCGGCCAACTGGACCTGATCTGGGAATACACCGGGGTGTCGCTGGTGGCCTACAACCACATCGACGAGAAACTCGACAGCCAGCAGTCCTACGCCCGAGTCAAAGCACTCGACGCGAAAAAAGGCCTGGTCTGGCTGGCGCCGTCCAAGTTCAGCAATACCTACGCCCTGGCCCTGCCGGAGAACGTGGCCAAGGAACATCCCGAGATCAACAGCATCAGCGACCTGACCCGAGCCCTGGCTGAAGACGCCAAGGAGAACCGCCTGGTGGCCCTGGACACCGAGTTCGCCAACCGTTCCGACGGCCTAGCCGGCATGGTCAAGCTGTACGACATGAACCTGACCCGCAAAAACACCCGGCAGATGGACGCCGGCCTGGTCTACACCGCCCTGCGCAACGGCCAGGTGTTTGCCGGTTTGGTCTACACCACCGACGGTCGGCTCAACGCCTTCAAGCTCAAGCTGCTGGAAGACGACAAGCACTACTTCCCGGACTACACCGCGGCCCCCGTAGTGCGTCAGGCGTACCTCGACGCCCACCCGCAACTGGCTGCAGACCTCAAGCCGCTGGCGGCGCTGTTCGACGACGAAACCATGCGCCAGCTGAACGCGCGGGTCGACGTCGACCATGAAAGCCCTTCCGCCGTGGCCGCAGATTTCCTGCGCCAGCATCCGCTCAACCACTGATAGAGAGGAGAAGACATGGAATTTCTGAACGCCTTTTCCCATCTCGATTGGGCCCAGGTCCTGCACCTGACCTGGCAGCACATCACCCTGGTGGGCATCGCCGTGACCCTGGCCATCGTCTTTGGCGTGCCCCTGGGCATCCTGATGACCCGCTTCCCGACCCTGGCCGGCCCTTTGCAGGCCAGCGCCACGGTGCTGCTGACCATCCCGTCCATCGCCCTGTTCGGCCTGCTGCTGCCGTTCTACTCCAAGTTCGGCCAGGGCCTGGGGCCGCTGCCGGCCATCACCGCGGTGTTCCTCTATTCGCTGCTGCCGATCATGCGCAACACCTACCTGGCGCTGACCGGCGTCGAGCCGGGCATCCGCGAAGCCGCCCGCGGCATCGGCATGACCTTCGGCCAGCGCCTGCGCATGGTCGAGTTGCCGATCGCGGTGCCGGTGATCCTCGCCGGGGTACGCACCGCCGTGGTGATGAACATCGGCGTCATGACCATCGCCGCCACCATCGGCGCCGGCGGCCTGGGCGTACTCATTCTTGCTTCCATCAGCCGCAGCGACATGTCGATGCTGATCGTCGGCGCCGTGCTGGTCAGTCTCCTGGCCATCTTCGCCGACCTGCTTCTGCAATGGCTGCAACGCTCGCTGACTCCAAAAGGACTGCTCAAATGATCGAACTTCAAAACCTGACCAAGACCTTCCAAAGCAACGGCAAGACCATCACCGCCGTTGACTCCGTAAGCCTGACCGTCAATGAAGGCGAGATCTGCGTGTTCCTCGGGCCGTCCGGCTGCGGCAAGAGCACCACCCTGAAAATGATCAACCGCCTGATCATGCCCACCTCGGGCAAGGTGCTGATCAACGGCGAAGACACCACCGACCTCGACGAAGTGACCCTGCGCCGCAACATCGGCTACGTGATCCAGCAGATCGGCCTGTTCCCCAACATGACCATCGAGGAAAACATCGTGGTGGTGCCCAAGCTGCTGGGTTGGGACAAGCAGAAATGCCACGACCGCGCCCGCGAGCTGATGAGCATGATCAAGCTCGAACCCAAGCAGTACCTGCACCGCTACCCACGGGAACTGTCCGGTGGCCAGCAACAGCGCATCGGGGTGATTCGCGCCCTGGCGGCGGACGCCCCGCTGCTGCTGATGGACGAGCCCTTCGGCGCGGTGGACCCGATCAACCGCGAGATGATCCAGAACGAGTTCTTCGAGATGCAACGGGCGCTGAACAAGACCGTGATCATGGTCAGCCACGACATCGACGAAGCCATCAAGCTGGGGGACAAGATCGCCATCTTCCGCGCCGGCAAGCTGCTGCAGATCGACCACCCCGACACCCTGCTGGCGCACCCGGCGGACGACTTCGTCAGCAACTTCGTCGGCCAGGACAGCACCCTCAAGCGCCTGTTGCTGGTCAAGGCCGAGGACGCGGCGGACAACGCCCCGTCGGTGAGCCCGGAAACCCCGGTGGCCGAAGCCCTGGAGCTGATGGACGAGCACGACCGCCGCTACGTGGTGGTGACCTGCGCCGAGAACAAGGCCCTGGGCTATGTACGCCGCCGCGACCTGCACCGTCAGACCGGCACCTGCGCCCAGTTCCTGCGCGAATTCAACGCCACCGCCGCCTACGACGAACACCTGCGGATCCTGCTGTCGCGCATGTACGAGTTCAACCGTTCGTGGCTGCCGGTGCTGGATGCCGAACGGGTGTTCCTCGGCGAGGTGACCCAGGAATCCATTGCTGCCTACCTGAGCTCGGGGCGTTCACGGGGGATGAAGACCAATATCGTCTCACCGGCTGAAGCGGTGGTTGCCTGATCAATAAATAGCCAATAACCAACCTGTGGCGAGGGAGCTTGCTCCCGCTGGGCCGCGAAGCGGCCCCTCTTGGCAAACAAGAGTGGAAATGCTGCGCAGTCCGCGGGAGCAAGCGCCCTCGCCACAAGGTTTTTTGCCCGCCAACGCGCCGGAAAAAAATATCAACAGCCACCACGGTCAAAGCTGTCCGGCGACACTCTCCGAAACAGCCAAAATCCACCTCACACCATCCTCTCGCCGCTAACGTCGCCGATGTTGACGCTTTCATACTTACCGGCCAATTGGCACGCAAAAGCAGCGAACGTGCAGGTATTTTTAACACTGGCGAATTCTTCGGGAACATCTGTCCGTCATCTGTGTCGGCTACAAAGAGAGGTGTCGTTTACGCACGTCAGACAAGTGCAAAAACGCGACATTTTTTGTTGATCTCAGGCCCCTCACCGCCTAAAGTTCGCGCCGAACGTCCATGCTGGAAACGATCCATCCGGCTCAAGTACTGACGACGAGACAGCAAGGCCAAGGGCAGATTGCCCATGGCCTTTTTGCTTTCGGCGACATGCCTTGGGAAGTAGGCGAACCAAAGTGGGGATACGGAGGACGTTCATTTGCACCCATTGATTTCTAACGTTTGCCAGTAGGAGCTCCCAACGCATGTCGATTAACGTCGAAGACTATTTTGCGCGCGAAACCTTTCAAAAAATGAAGGCCTTCGCCGACAAGCAAGAAACCCCATTCGTGGTCATCGACACCCAGATGATCGCCCAGGCCTACGATGACCTGCGCGCCGGTTTCGAATTCGCCAAGGTCTACTACGCGGTCAAGGCCAACCCGGCCGTCGAGATCATCGACCTGCTGCACGAAAAAGGCTCCAGCTTCGACATCGCCTCGATCTACGAGCTGGACAAAGTGCTGAGCCGCGGCGTCAACCCGGCCAACATCAGCTACGGCAACACCATCAAGAAGTCCAAGGACATCCGCTACTTCTATGAGAAGGGCGTGCGCCTGTATGCCACCGACTCCGAAGCCGACCTGCGCAACATCGCCAAGGCCGCCCCGGGCTCGAAAGTCTATGTGCGCATCCTCACCGAAGGCTCCACCACCGCCGACTGGCCGCTGTCGCGCAAATTCGGCTGCCAGACCGACATGGCCATGGACCTGCTGATCCTCGCCCGCGACCTGGGCCTGGTGCCTTACGGCGTGTCGTTCCACGTGGGTTCGCAACAGCGCGACATCAGCGTCTGGGACGCGGCAATCGCCAAGGTCAAAGTGATCTTCTAACGCCTGAAAGAAGAAGACGGCATCGAACTCAAGCTGATCAACATGGGTGGCGGCTTCCCGGCCAACTACATCACCCGCACCAACAGCCTGGAAACCTACGCCGAGGAAATCATCCGCTTCCTCAAGGAAGACTTCGGTGACGACCTGCCGGAAATCATCCTCGAGCCGGGCCGTTCGCTGATCGCCAACGCCGGCATCCTGGTCAGCGAAGTGGTGCTGGTGGCGCGCAAATCCCGTACCGCCGTCGAGCGCTGGGTCTACACCGACGTGGGCAAATTCTCCGGCCTGATCGAAACCATGGACGAGTCCATCAAGTTCCCGATCTGGACCGAGAAGAAAGGTGAAGTGGAAGAAGTGGTGATCGCCGGCCCAACCTGCGACAGCGCCGACATCATGTACGAGAACTACAAGTACGGCCTGCCACTGAACCTGGCCATCGGCGACCGCCTGTACTGGCTGTCCACCGGCGCCTACACCACCAGCTACAGCGCAGTGGAATTCAACGGCTTCCCGCCGCTGAAAGCCTTCTACGTTTAACGGCAGTGCCTAGCTGCTAGCGACAAGCGGCAAGAAAAAGCCCATGACCTGTCATGGGCTTTTGGCTTTTTGTGGAAGCGGTTTTGGCAAAGGACAAGGCTGACTCAAGCTCGCAGCCCACGCCACTACCTGCTGATGGTCGATCACTCTTGCGCAATCGACATCAGCCATTGCTTCCTGTGTCCTGCGAGTGGCGACATCGAAAGACGGCGGGCCAAAAGAGGCCAGGGAATCACTCATGAGGCTTTTCCTCGCGTAAGCCGGTGCTCAATCATCGCCACTCAGGCCAACTCGGCAGGCCGCGCTACATCCCGTTCATCACCCAATTGCGCGGCGCGCTGCTGATAGGCCAGGGCCAGTTCGCGAATCCTTGGGTGCGTGGCATTGAGCAACGCAGCGCAAGCCACTCGCAGGAAATTCAGGTTGCCGCCAGCCAGGGCCTGTTGCAGCCAATCCACGGCTTCGTCGATACGACCGGCATCGGCCAGCACCGCCGCATAGCTGAACTGTCCACGGAAATCCCCGCCTTCGGCCGAGCGCCGATACCATTCGTGGGCCGCTTGCGGGTCGGCCGGGCAGACCAGCCCTTCCTCCAGGTAACGCCCCAGCAGGTTCATCGATTTGGCATGCCCCAGCTCCGCCGCGCGGCGGTAGCAAGCCAGGGCCAAGGCGTGGTTCTGGGCCACGCCACGGCCGGTGGCCAGCAGGTTGGCGTAGTTGTACAGCCCCCAGTCCAGCCCCGCTTCGGCGGCCAATCGGTAGTGTCCGGCAGCGCGGGCGGCATCCGCCGGGCAACCCCACCCGTGCTCATGGCAGCGGCCGAGCATGTTGCGCGCCATCAGGTGCCCACGTCGCGCGGCGATGTCGAACCAGCGCACGGCCAGGGCTTGATCCTGCTGGATGCCGTGACCGTCGAGGAGGATCTGTCCCAGCAGCGCCTGGGCCTCCAAAAGCCCTTCGCGGGCCGCCACCAAGATTGCCTGGGCGGCGCGGGCCGGGCTCTGTTGGAGCATGGCGCTCAGTTGCGCGCCGTCGAGGACTTCCTCGCGGCGAAGTTGAACAGTCACCGCTTACACCTCGACCCAGCGCCGCAGCAGGTTGTGATAGGTGCCGGTCAGGCGGATCAGCGAAGGATGGTCGGGCACGTCCCGGGTCAGTTCCTGGATCGCCCCGTCCATCTCGAACAGCAAGGCGCGCTGGCTGTCTTCGCGCACCAGGCTCTGGGTCCAGAAGAACGAGGCGTAGCGGGCGCCGCGGGTCACCGGGTTGACCTTGTGCAGGCTGGTGCCGGGATACAGCACCAGGTCCCCCGCCGGCAGCTTGACCCGCTGCAGGCCGTAGGTGTCCTGGATCTCCAGTTCGCCGCCGTCATAGTCCTCGGGGTCGCTGAAGAACAGGGTCGACGACAGATCGGTGCGCACCCGCTCCGGGCTGCCCTTGGGCTGGCGCACGGCGTTGTCGATATGGAAGTCGAAACTGCCGCCGGCGGTGTAGCAGTTGATCAGCGGCGGGAACACCTTGTGCGGCAAGGCGGCGGACATGAACAGCGGGTTCTGCCACAGGCGCTCGAGCATTGCCGCGCCGATCTCCTGGGCCAGCGGGTGCCCTTCGGGCAGTTGCAGGTTGTGCTTGGCCTTGGCCGACTGGTAACCGGCGGTGATCTTGCCATCCGCCCAGTCCGCCTGCTCCAGGGCTTCGCGGATGCGCCCCACTTCATCACGGGTGAACACGCCGGGGATGTGCAGCAACATGGCCAGGTACCTGAGCAGCGAAAGGTCGTCAATGATATTGATTCTTATTGACTGTGTAAAACCCGGTGACGAATGAGCAGGCAAAAACCGTAAGGATAAATTGTAAAGATTGTAAATTCAGTGCGAATAGTAACGTTTCGCAATTGATAACGATTGTTTCTTTCCCCTATATTCCGCGACCTCAAATCCTTGGGGAGGGGAACCACCATGTCACGCCAACAACCACCATCCGCTGTCAGTTCACCGCGCCTGCTGGCCTCCGCCATTGGCGTGGCGATTACCGCCGGCTCCGCGGGCCATATGGTTCAGGCCGCCGAAGACACCCAGCAAAAGACCGCGGGCAAGGCCATTGCCCTGGATGCCACCAGCATTAGTGGTGAGGCTCAGGAGCAGACGTCTTACAAGGTCGACACCTCCTCGTCGAAAAAATACACCGCCCCACTTCGGGAAACGCCGAAAAGCGTGACGGTGATTCCCCAGCAAGTAATGCGCGACACTGCCGCCACCAGCCTGGTGGATGCCCTGCGCACCACACCCGGGATTACCTTTGGCGCCGGTGAAGGCGGCAACCCGGCCGGTGACCGCCCGATCATTCGCGGCTTCAACGCCGAAAGCGACGTGTTCATCGACGGCATGCGCGACCCCGCTTCGCAAAGCCGGGAGATCTTCAACGTCGAATCCATCGAAGTCAGCAAGGGCCCTGGCTCGGCCTTTACCGGTGCCGGTTCCACCGGCGGCAGCCTGAACCTGATCTCCAAGACCGCCAAGCTGGGCAACTCCTACAACGGTGGTTTCACCTGGGGCTCGGACCAGACCAAACGCACCACCCTGGACCTCAACCAGCAGATGACCGACAGTTCGGCCTTCCGCCTGAACCTGATGAAGCACGAGGCCAACGTGGCCGGTCGCGATGCCGTGGAAGTCAGCCGCTGGGGCGTGGCGCCCTCCTTCGCGTTCGGCCTGGGTACCGACACCCGGGTCACCGTGGGCTACTACCACCTCAACACCGACGACATCCCGGACTACGGCATCCCGTTGACCAATAGCGGCACTCGCCGCAGCAAGTACAACGTCGACAAACCGGTCAGCGTCAATCGTGACAACTTCTACGGCCTCACCGGCCGCGACTACCGCAAGACCAGCGAAGACAGCGGCACGATCAAGATCGAACACGACCTGAACGACAACCTGACCCTGTCCAACAGCTTCCGCCTGTCGCGCTCGACCCTGGACTACGTCGTCACCAACCCGGACGACAGCCGTGGCAACGTGGCCAACGGCACCGTCTATCGCAGCCCGAAAAGCCGCAACTCGACCTCCAAGGGCTGGACCAACCAGACCGACCTGAGCGCCAAGTTCGACACCGGTTTCATCGAGCACAGCCTGGTGACCGGTATCGAGTTTTCCTACGTGGACACCCACAACCGTGCTTACGACGTGACCTCGGCGGTCAACGGCAGCACCTGCAACGCGGCCCTGATCGCCAATGGCGACTGCACCAGCCTCAACAACCCGACGCCGGGCGCCGGCTGGAACGGCACCATCAAGGACAGCGCGGCCTACACCGACACCGACACCAAGACCGCTGCGGCCTACGTGTTCGACACCCTGAAGTTCAACGAGCAATGGTCGTTGAACCTGGGCCTGCGCTTTGATGACTACCAGACCCGCTCCAGTGGCTACGCCACCCGTGCCCCCGTGGGCGAGTTCGCCCGCGAAAACAACTCGCAGTTGTGGAACTACCAGATCGGCGTGGTCTACAAACCACTGCCCAACGGCAGCGTCTACGCCGCCTACTCCACCTCCAGCAACCCGGCGGGCGAAACCAGCGGCAACGGTGGCCTGGACCTGGCGGCGAACAACAGCAGCCTGGACCCGGAAAAGAACCGCAACTATGAAGTGGGCACCAAGTGGGACTTCTTCGATGACGACCTGTCGTTGACCGCGGCCCTGTTCCGCACCGAGAAGACCAACGCGCGGATCAACGACCCGGATGGCGGCGCCACCCAGGTGCTGGACGGTGAGCAACGGGTCAACGGCCTGGAACTGACCTACAGCGGCAAGCTGACCCGCAACTGGAAGGTCTACGGCGGCTACACCTACATGGAAAGCGAAGTGGTGAAAACCACCCTGGCGGTGGACGAGGGCAACCACACCCCGAGCACACCACGGAACAACTTCACCCTGTGGTCGACCTATGACCTGATCCCGGAACGCCTCACCGTCGGCGCCGGCGCCACCTTCGTCGATTCGCAGTTCGGCAACATCGCCAACTCGGTGGAGATCCCGTCCTACTGGCGCTACGACGCCATGGCCAGCTACAAGCTGACCAAGAACGTCGACCTGCAGCTCAACGTGCAGAACCTGACCGACAAGCGTTACTTCGACCAGGTGTTCCAGACCCACTACGCCCACGTTGCCGCCGGCCGTACCGCGCTGATGAGTGCCAACTTCCACTTCTGATCCCGCACGACACCCACCTGTGGCCCCGGCCACGGGCGTAAAAGCCCCACGCATCCGAGTGCCTGGGGCTTTTGCGTGTAAAAACGAATGCTTCTCGACAACACACGGCATAATGCGCGCCGTGTTTTCTCTCTCTGGACGAACAAGGCGAGTGACGTGTTGAAGAAAACCCTGTTCCAGCTGCACTGGTTCTTCGGCATCAGCGCGGGGCTGATCCTGGCCCTGATGGGCATCACCGGGGCGACGGTGTCGTTCCAGGACGAGATCCTGCGCGCCCTCAACCCTTCGGTGCTGCAAGTCGACCCGCTCCCCGCCGGGGTGCTGCCGCCCGCCGAACTGGTGGACAAAATCCAGGCCGCCGAAGGCAAGACGGTGTCCATGCTCTGGGTGGAAACCGACAGCGGCAACGCCGCGCGGGTGTTCTTCACCCCGCCGCCGGGGGAGCGTCGCGGGCAGATGCGCTACTTCGATCCCTACACCGGCGAGCTCCTGGGCGACGCGGTCGGCCAGGACTTCTTCGGCCTCATGCTGCAACTGCACCGCTTCCTGGCCATCGGCGACACCGGCCGGCAGATCACCGGCGCCTGCACCCTGCTGCTGATCTTCTTCTGCCTGTCCGGGCTGTACCTGCGCTGGCCGCGCCAGGTCGGCAACTGGCGCGTATGGCTGACCCTGGACTGGGCCAAGAAAGGCCGCGGCTTCAACTGGGACCTGCACGCGGTGTTCGGCACCTGGTGCCTGTTGTTCTACCTCTTGTTCGCCCTCACCGGCCTGTACTGGTCCTACGACTGGTACCGGGAGGGCCTGACCAAGCTGCTCTCCGACGCGCCACACAGCGAACGCCAGCGCGGCGGGCGCGGCGGCCCGCCACCCAAGGGCGAGGCGCCACAGGCGGACTACAACGCCCTGTGGAGCAGCATCTACAGCGCCGCCGGCAAGGACCTCAACGCCTACAACATCCGCATGCCGCCAGTGGCCGGGCAGCCGGCGACGGTGTTCTACCTGCTTAAAGGTTCGCCCCACGATCGCGCCCTGAACCAACTGACCCTGGACCCCGTCACCGGGGTCATCAGCCGGCATGAGCGCTACGTCGACCAGAGCTTCAAGTCGCAGTTGCTCACCAGCGTCTACGCCCTGCACGTGGGCAGCTACTTCGGCCTGATCGGGCGCATCGTGCTGACCCTGGCCTCACTGAGCATGCCGCTGTTCTTCATCACCGGCTGGCTGCTGTACCTGGATCGCCGGCGCAAGAAGCGCCAGATCAAGCAGGCACGCCAGGGCCTGGAAAGCGTCGCCAACGCGGGCTCGGCGTGGCTGATCGGCTTCGCCAGCCAGAGCGGTTTTGCCGAACAACTGGCCTGGCAGACCGCCGGGCAATTGCAGGTTGCCGGGATCGCCGCCCGGGTCCTGCCCCTGGGCCACCTCAGCGAACAGGACCTGCGTGACGCCCAGCGAGCCCTGTTCGTGGTCAGCACCTTCGGCGACGGCGAAGCCCCGGACAGCGCCCGCGGCTTCGAGCGCAAACTGCTGGGCCGCGAGCTGTCGCTGCCGGGCCTGGAGTACGCCGTGCTCGGCCTGGGCGACCGCCAGTACCCGCACTTCTGCGGCTTTGCCCGGCGCCTGCACGACTGGCTGGCGAACCAGGGCGCCAGCACCCTGTTCGCCCCCATCGAGGTGGACAGCGGCGACAGCTACGCCCTGCGTCACTGGCAACAGCAGCTGGGTCAAGTCACCGGCCATGCGCCGGTGGACCTGTGGCAGGCCCCGGCCTTCGACAACTGGACCTTGAACAGCCGCACCCTGCTCAACCCTGAAAGCAGTGGCTCCGGGGTCTACCTGCTGCAATTGCTGGCCCCCAGCGCCAGCAGCTGGCTGGCCGGGGATCTGGTGGAAGTCATGCCGCGCAACAGCCGTGGCGCGGTGGCGGATTTCCTCGCGGGCCTGGGCCTCTCCGGCAGCACCCCGGTGCACCTGGACGGCCTGCAGGAAAGCCTCGAACAAGCCCTGGGCAGCCGCCAGCTTCCGGAAAACCGCGCCCATTTGATCGGCCTGCACGCCCAGGCCCTGGTGGACGCCCTGGTGCCCCTGAGCATGCGCGAATACTCCATCGCCTCGATTGCCGCCGATGGCTGCCTGGAGTTGCTGGTGCGCCAGGAATGCCACCCCGATGGCAGCCTGGGGATTGGTTCCGGCTGGCTCACCGAGCATGCCGCGGTGGGTTCCAGCATCAGCCTGCGGGTACGGCGCAACAGCGGCTTCCACCTGCCGGCCGAACCTTGCCCGCTGATTCTGCTGGGCAACGGCACCGGCTTGGCCGGCTTGCGCAGTTTGCTCAAGGCACGGATCGCCGAGGGCCAGCAACGCAACTGGCTGATCTTTGGCGAGCGCAACGCCGAGCATGATTTCTACTGCAAGGATGAACTGCAGGAATGGCGCACCCGGGGCGACCTGAGCCGCCTGGACCTGGCGTTCTCCCGGGACCAGGCCGAGAAGATCTACGTCCAGGACCGCCTGCGCCAAGCGGCCGACGAACTGAAAAAATGGCTGGCCGACGGCGCCGCGATCTACATCTGCGGCAGCTTGCAGGGCATGGCTTCAGGGGTGGATCAAGTGCTCAACGAGGTGCTGGGCGCAGACCACGTCGAACGCCTGATCGAGCGAGGGCGCTATCGCCGCGACGTCTACTGACAAAACCGCTGGCGCGGGGCGCTCTGTGCTGCAGGCGGCCTGCGAGCGCCATCGTCGAAGGGCTGAAAAAAGGACTGTGGCGAGGGAGCTTGCTCCCGCTCGGCTGCGCAGCGGCCGTAACCCCTGAGTGCGAGGTCTGTCTGACAGGTTGCGATGGCTGGCCTTGGGCGCGCTGCGCGCGCCAGCGGGAGCAAGCTCCCTCGCCACAAGTCAGCAGCCTGCCAGTGCGAGCCCCTCGCCACAGTCGGTGCTTTGGCTAGCTCAACCGCCCGCGTGACGATTACCGTCGAGCAAGGCATCGACCACGCCACGGGCCATTTCCACCGAATGCACCAGGGACCAGATCAGGCCACGCTCGATACCGCTGGCGTGTTCGGTGATCTCGTCGGACACCTCCTCGGCTGCCTTGAGCAGCATGGACACGTGGAGCAAGGCTTCTTCGGCACTGATACCGGGGCGGACGCTGAAGGGCGAATCGGAGCCCGCAGGGCCCGCCGCCGTGGGCTTCAACTCAGTGACCAACGAGCGGTTCAGCGCATTGTTGGCCAGGGCATAACGAACCACTTCGTTGGCCAGATCGTGATCTGGATTACGACGGGAAACAGAATGGGAAACAGGCGGATCGGGGACGATCTTTTTCATGGTGTAGCTCCCGAGCAGTAGAGCCTTCACCCATCGCTGCTAAACGAAAGGTGGCGGCTGGACGCGGGTTAGCAGACCAGGGCTCAGGAACCCGGCGCACCCGAAGGTGCCCCACGTACAGCCGCCATAACAAGCAGGCCAGAACAAGATCTGGCCAAGAAAGAGATAGCGCTTATACGTCTGAGACTTATCGAGCTGCTAAACCCGATCACTGAACATTCAGTGACTCCCCGAGCCTAGTGAGCCAAGTACCCAGCCGCAAGCGCCTGGGAGTTTCTCGGAAACCCCTTACAAAAGAAAGAGACTTGGCCGACTTTAGTCGCGGCCACGCTCTGAAAATCTCTGACAACACAGGTTGATCCGCTCGCCCCCAAAAGGGCCGTTGCAGCTCCTTGACCACCTCGCCCCGGAACGCGCCCCGGTGCAGCTCGATCACACCGGCTGCAGTTTTTGCTCGTACACCGCCACGCCATCCAGGTCCCGCAGGATCACCTTCAGCTCTGCCGTCTGCCCATCGATCTGCACTTCGCCAAAGAACTGGAAGCCGGCAAAGGGCGAAGTGTTCTGCGCCGGCGGCGCCTTCTGGAACACCACTTCCGGGCCGAAGGTCTTGTCCAGCACATTGGGCCCGAAACTCCCGGCATTCAGCGGGCCGGCGACAAACTCCCAGAACGGCTCGAAATCCTGGAACGCCGCGCGATCCGGGTGGTAATGGTGAGCCGCGCAGTAATGCACATCCGCCGTCAGCCACACATGGTTGAGCACCTGATGCTTGCGCAGGTGCGCCAGCAATTCGGCAATCTCCAGCTCACGCCCCTGGGCGGGCCCAGGATCACCATTGGCCACCGCTTCCCAGCGCGCCACTCCCGGGCTGACCTCGCCATCCGGCACACCCAGGCCAATCGGCATGTCCGCCGCCACCACTTTCCATTGGGCCTGTGAATCCTTGAGTTCACGCTTCAACCAATCCAGCTGCTCACGGCCCAGGAAGGGTTTCTCGCCACCAAGGTTGTCATCGTTGGCCCCGCGATAACTGCGCATGTCCAGCACAAATACATCCAGCAACGGCCCATAGCTGAGCTTGCGGTAAATCCGCCCGCCGCCATCGGCGCTCTGCCGGCGCATCGGCGAATACTCCAGCCACGCCTGCCGCGCGCGGCCCACCAGGGTCTGGATATCCTTGACCGCGTAGCGCTCGTCCAACTGCTTGCCGGGCGACCAGTTGTTGACCACCTCGTGGTCGTCCCACTGCCAGATCTGCGGCACCTCGGCGTTGAAGCGACGCAGGTTGTCGTCCATCAGGTTGTAGCGGTAATTGCCCCGGTACTCATCCAGGGTTTGCGCCACCTTGCTCTTGGCCTCGGTGGTGATATTGCGCCAGACGCGCCCGTCCTCCACGGTCAACTGCGCCGGCACCGGGCCGTCGGCGTAAATGGTGTCGCCGCTGTGGATAAAGAAGTCCGGCAAGCGCAGGCGCATGGCCTCATAGATGCGCATGCCGCCAATGTCCGGGTTGATACCGAAGCCCTGGCCCACCGTGTCGCCGCTCCAGACAAAACGGATATCCCGGCGTTGCGACGGCGCACTGCGCAAATGACCGAACCACGGCTCACTGGCCACACCGGATTGCGCGTCCTCGAACCTCACCCGATAGAAGATCGCCTGATCGGCCGGCAACCCGGTCAACTCCACCCGCGCGGTAAAATCCGTGCGCGCATCGGCCAGCGGCGAAATGAACCGCCGAGGGTTGCCGAACAGGCTTCGCGTGTCCCACTCCACCACCATCCGCGCCGGGCGATCGGTGCGGCTCCAGATCATCGCCTTATCCCCCAGCAAATCCCCGGACTGCACCCCATCGGTGAGCTGCGGCCGATCCTTGACCGAAGCAATCACCGCCGGCGCCAGACTCGGCAGCAACAGCCCCGCCCCGGCGATTTGCATGACCCGACGACGGCCGAGGTTGAACTCGCTCATGGTGACTCCCTGACAATGGTCAAAAGGCAACCTTAGTCAGCGGGGATGAAGGGGGTGTGACAAGCGACTTGGAGCCAGCCGCCGTTAACCTGCGACCCGGCCTTACAACACAACAAGAACAATCACTAGCCGCATCTGAAAAATCACTTCTACATCAAGTTTGATCCCACCTACCCGAAACAACCGACACGCTAAGCTCGCCCTTTCCGATATAACCAACCGAGTCAAACATGAATAATAAAAAAAGAATTTTGGTAACCGGTGGCGGAAAAGGAATAGGCGAAAAAGTCATTCGCCTGTTGGTAGACAAGGGCTACGAAACGCACTTCACCTACTGCCGATCAAAAAACAGCGCTGAGAAACTATGCCGCGAGTTCCCCAACAAGGTGTTCGCCCACTATTTGAATATGGCGGACCCTGACTCCATCAACACTGCCGGCTTTAGTGAGATATCCGATTGGTACGGCGTTATTTTCAATGCGGGAGTGGGTTCCGCGAGCGTCAACAGCTATGCCAATAGCCCTGATACTTCTGAAGATCAGTTAGATGAGGCCATGTTGAAAATCAATGCCTTGGGGCCGCTATCCCTGTACCGGCGACTCAAGCCGAACCTGATCAAAAACAACCACGCAAAGATAATCTTCATTTCATCGGTGGGAGGAGGCATCGCCGCGTTTCCCGGCTTTCGCTACAGCGACGGAATGAGCAAGGCGGCCCTGAGCTATCTGGCGAGACAGATCGCCACGGAGAACACAGACTCTGGCATCGATGTGTTCACCCTGTGCCCCGGAGCGACCGAAACATCAATGTTTGAGGCCAGTACCCTGAATAAACTGAGCCCGTCGGAACGAGCACACTTTGTCCAGAAACTCCCGAAAGGACGTCTTATTCAGCCTGAAGAAATAGCCCACTGGGTCACCAAACTATTAGAACCTGAATCCACCGTATTACATGGTTGCATCATTGATGCCTCTGCCGGACTGGGCATACGCCCCAGTCACATGGACTGACCCAAGCATTTGCAATACAGGCCAACTGAATAACAGCCAAACACCGGAGATTAACGTGGAAGCTGAAACATGGATCACTTACTTAATAGCCTGCATCTTCATCTGTATCTCTCCAGGCAGCGGTGCTGTTCTGGCGATGAGTCATGGCACTCTTCTTGGCTGGCGCCGGACCCTCTTCACCATTGCCGGCCTGGAAGCCGGTGGCGCGGTCATACTCTTGTTGGCAGGAGTGGGAGTGGGCTCTGTGTTACTGGCCTCCGGATTCTGGTTCGGCGTGATCAAAGTCATTGGCGCCCTCTACTTGATCTGGCTCGGACTCGCTCAATGGCGCAGCGCCGGGACTCAAAGCCAGGTTCAAGCTGGACACTCCAGCGTCCCGACCACCCGACTCTTCATGACCGGATTTGCAACTAACGTCTCCAATCCCAAAGGCATCATTTTCATGGTGGCCATCCTGCCCCAGTTCATAAACCAGGCACTGCCCTTAGTCCCTCAACTTGCACTCATGGCCTTGACCATGACCCTGGTGGACATGCTGGTGATGACAACCTACGCCTACAGCGCCAACCGACTGCAACAGTATCTGCGCAGCCCATCGGCCCTGAGCATTCAGAGCCGATTCTTTGGCGGGGTACTGATGGCCATGGGTGCAGCCTTGCTCATGGTGAAGAACCAGGCCGCCGATTGAACGCGCGCCACGCTGAACGTAATGGCAAGGGCGCCGAAGCCCCTTGCCAAAAGAGCGGGAAACCTCGCCTACGGAACCAAGCGATTGCCATCAAGCAAGGCATCGACCACGCCACGGGCCATTTCCACCGAATGCACCAGGGACCAGATCAAGCCACGCTCGACGCCGCTGGCCTGCTCAAGGAATCCGGCGCACCCAAGGGCGCCCCACGCACAGCCGCCATAACAGAACTCGGCAGGCCAAAAGCCAACCGGGACAGGGCAATACTTGCGTGTCTCGGAATCAGGCGGCTAAACCCGATCACTGAACATTCAGTGACGAACCTAGTGAGCCGAGTCCCCAGTCGCAAGCGCCAAGGAATGTCTCGGAAACGCCTTACAAAAGAAAGAGACTTGGCCGACCGTTACCACCACCAAAGGCTGAGATCGACCAAGATTCGGGCGCAGGATTTCCAGCGCCCTTGAAATCGCCGCGTCTCCTGCGACGGAGTGCCGCCCAGAGCGTTCACAGCCTGCGGCAGCGACTACTCGAAGCTGTGCCCTGTAGCCGCTGCTGAGCCTGCGAAGCTGCGAAAAGGACCGCAGGGCCTTGCTTGGCGATGTCCCGACGAACCTCTGGCGTCCTCAAGATCGCCGCGTCTCCTACGGAGCCGTTCGCAGCCTGCGGCAGCGGCTACACCAAGCCGTGCCCTGTAGCCGCTGCTGAGCCTGCGAAGCTGCGAAAAGGACCGCAGGGCCTTGCTTGGCGATATAC
>Ga0194135_10000589_pt1 | contig 21406 bp, 20 predicted proteins | sample LitLau_LLRF_2013_FD_134024 | JGI IMG/M metagenome (GOLD analysis project Ga0194135, IMG submission 134024) | Freshwater sediment microbial communities in response to fracking from North America - Little Laurel Run_MetaG_LLRF_2013 (version 2) | ecosystem: Environmental > Aquatic > Freshwater >...
AGAGAGAGAGAGAGAGAGAGAGAGAGGAAAGCTGCTTGTGCTGTACAAGCTCACAAAAGAAAACGATATTGAATCGACACCAGAACACGACAATTATTATATGGACATTCAAAAGCCATTTATTCCACGCATTCTGGAGATGACAGGCTTAAAAGCACCAGAAGCAATATATACGGAAGCTTACACAATATCCATATCAGATATATATATATACATACATGTTGATCTCCTCCTTCTCAACAAGTCACACTAAATCTTCATTCATTTCACACAGAGAGACAAGTTGTTAAAAAGGCAAGCAAATTAACCTTTTCAGTATATATAGTGTTGGTGTGTTTCACACCCCCGATAAATAATTGAACGAACAATATTATGGTATACATACAAGAAATACCCCTGTTCAAATCTCTCTCTCTCTCTTTTGAGTCTTTTGTGTTGTCAGTCCATCCATTATTCGTCGCCTGAACAAAACTAAAACTACTACCAACTTCCACTTTGTACAATTGGAGTGACACAAGTATTGAAGTGGCTATATAGTCCAACACATTGCTTTTCTGTATCTCTCTCTCTCTGTTCATGTCAACGGCAGATTCATCTCGGACAAATATATCTTTGAAATAGTCTCAACCCTTTTCTCATCTTCTTTCTGTTCAGCCAATCAATCCTCCCTGTAATTTTTTTCTGGAACTACCACCACCACCACCAGAAGAACTTGGAGACAAAAACACCCTGAAAGGCTCTCTCTCTCTTCTTCTTCCTCTTCCAGTTAATGACAAATCTTTGCTAATCTCCTGAGCAAAAATATAATCTGTCTTAAGAAGGTCATTGAGTGAGCACTCTTCTTCTTCCGAGACTCATCACACAGAAGAATAGACATACACACGAAGGACGAGAGATAGTGGTGGAGAAAGGCTTTTTACTAATACTAATGCAATCTAATGTGTAAGACTTGGAGCAGGAGAGGATCAGGGGATGTTGTGTGTGTAGTTCGAGTGTATTACGAGTCCCTTGGGATGATGATACTTTCTTCTATAGAGAAAGTCACTGCAGAATTATACTAGGCTGACCAACATACACACAAAAAGGATAGAGAAAGCATGGAGGAGGATTTGTCCAGTGGACCGTCATGCAAAGAATAATCAAATGCGACAAAGTCTCTTGAACAACAAAATGTCTCTGTTTTTTGGCTTCTCCCAACGTCGTCCTATGCGGACGACTATTATTTCTACGCCCAAAAGAAGAAGAACCACTTTAAGGTTCCTGCTATCTTGTGTTCTTTGCTCCTTGGCTTCGTCTTCCAGAGAATAAACCTACTTTGAGAGAGAGAAGCCTTTATTTTTACGAGTTCCCAAGTGACTTCCATCCTCTTTTCTTTCTTTTTGCCAAAAATTCCTCAAGTCAACTCAACTCAACACACACACACACACACACGGACCCATTCAAACAACATTTCTATGCACAAAAGGAACTCTCTCGTGAACATGTATATATGTATATAAATATAAAGTCACTACAAATAGCCCATGCAATGCAATAATGTATATAGTATCTCTGGGATCTTCTGATATTACATCTGACCATCTGCATCGTCTTACGACATTCTTTGCGCTCCGACTGTCCCTTGAGATTTAACCAAAGACTATAATACATACTAACAACTAACCAGAACTCTCTCTTTCTCTCATAGTCTTCCTTCCTTAAACTTTTATTATTCTCCCTTTGATTGTTCCACAACCAAGAGATATAAAAGTAAATCGTGTTGTGTCCTCCTCCCTTTTAACTAAACCTACTACCCTTTGATATTTTTTATCTTTATACTAAAAGAAGATCTCTCTCTCTCTCTCTGAGACACATCTGTATGCACGTATATCTGTTACCACTAAAGTTGACAATCAAGTTGAATCAAGACGTGTAGGCAATGATGACAAACGCAGTCGTCATAAAAGTTGAATGCTAAAAAATATATACTCTCATTATACACGTCAAATCATCACAGGCTAAACTCAAAACATCGACACTAAATTTACATCCTCTCTTCTTTTTAGTTATTCAGAATACTATTCTCTAGCTTTATTGCTCCTCTTCATTTCCTCCTTGAGTATTTTAAAAAACTCAAAACTTTCTAACATTTTAGCTTTTAAACTTTTTTAAACTTTTAAGCATTTAGCTTTAAAAAGTTTGACAAGTTAAACTCAGCCGAGAAAAAATCTTTGTTTACTTAGCCTTGTTCTTCCTACATAGACAGACAGAACAGAGAAGCTGCTGCTTCGTAAGCTTCCTTCAAACTCCTCCACTTCTTTCTCAGATGATGAGTAATCTTTGGAAAACATTTAAAAGAACATGGTTTAAAAGTAAAATAGTACAATCTCTAAATACGAAAGCAGGAAACGGAAGGCAACTACGAGCAATTAACAATGGGCTTTTGTTCATGAAATTTCAGGTGCCTGGCAAGAGACGATATTGCAATTGATTCCAGCAACCATAATACACATACACATTCATTCTTGTTTGAGGAAGTAGCAGGGACGTGTCACTCAAAGATGAGATTCTAAAAAGACTCTGAGAATATAAAGAGCATTTTGTCTTTAAAGGAAAGTGTGAAAAACGGTGTTGAACGGAAGAAACAGATTTTGGGCTAGAAGTCCCCTCCATATATTCTTCGTGTATATCTTTTGGTGGAAAGAAACTCTCGGAGAGTGTTGCACTTGAGTGAAACAAATAGTTGTTCAGGGTTGAAGTCATCTCGAGAGAGGGAGAAGACCGAGAAAGCTGAGAATGCATAACAAAAAGGCCAAAGTCGGTATTGTGTGAATGAACATGAGGAATTCCAAGCACGAATTCCCACTTGACGCAAAAATGAGACATATACACACAATCTTGTCCTTTGTGACACTCAAATTATCCCAGCCACCTCAACAACAACCAGAGAACAAAACTTCTTCACACGTACTTACTGTCTCAGCCCTTCCTGAATAAATTACACACTCTCCTCTCATTCATTTATTGCGTACTCAACTAAGCTTATTATTATTATTGTCGTACAAGAATTCCCACAAGAACAGTTTTTTGCTATTGTGAAATGTAGCTCATCCTTTCCTTTCCTACGTTGCCCCAATATCTATCCATTAAGACTACCCTGATGAATCTTGGCCAGGTAAACTCAGGTAATTACACCTGACTGAGTTTAATTTACCCTCACTCCCTCCCTCTTGTCAGTTTAGGAGAAACCTTTTTCCATCCCTTCAAGGGCACCCCTACCCTACCCCTTCCTACAAATCTACTACAAATAGTACGTGGTCCTACGTAGATGGAGCAGGCTCCATTCTTCTTAATCCAAAATAGAGATTGTGTAGTTAATGTAGGATCTCTCTGTATGCTAATTCTACGAACTGTCGAGCCTGCCCAAGTTAATTTCAGTGAGAAATCAAAAAGCATTTGAATCAGCTCAATAATATAATGTGGCTGGCTTCAAACGAAACTAAGGATATTATGCAAGACGTGAAGTAATAATTTAGTAGTTGGCTGCATCACTTCAGGGCTATTGTTCAGTCCCTAGTGACTCTTGATGATGGAAACAGATTCCCTTCAAAGTGACATGATCATTCCGATTCTTCCGAAAACTTCTGAGAGCAGCTACTTTTCCCCACCACAAACTATTCTTCTTCTCTTTGTTGTTTTTCCAATTCTCATGTATATACTTACAAATATACACGCTCTCTCCCACTATACTTACATACTAAATAATACACACAAGTCTCAAATTCCCGGAGGATTGTCATCTCCTATTACGATTACTCATTTCCGTATATTCCTTCTCTACAAATATACTCCAATACTTGTATCAAATATATATACGTGTTCCTTAAGCTTCTCTTTACACTTCATACAGATCATGTATTTATTCTATATGGTCGAATCTGCCACCACAACTGCTAAAACACTCGAAATCCCTTCTTCCACGGACGCTCTTCTTTGGAGCCATACACAACATATTGGAAGTAATAATCCTAGTATTTCGTGTAGAACTATGTGACTGTGATGCTTTGTATATATATATATGTATGGCACGGGAGAAGCTTAGTGTTTAGTGATTGTAGAAAAGAGAGAGAAGAGACGGAATTAGATGAATTTGTTGTGTCGTAAGTGATTGATTAGGACAAGAGCCGTATAAAGACAGTAAAGGATTGAGGACGTGGGAAAGAAAAGTCGGGACAAACTCGTCGTCGTTGGTTTTGGGATCCTCTCTCGTAAATTCCATAATATCTTTAGCAGGAAGGAACAAATCTATTCGTGTAAAGTTAGTCTTATAAAGTTATAAACTTTTACTCTCTTTTCCACTGCAGTGATCAAAATGATAAATCGAGTCCAACACACACACAGACCAAGCCCAAGTAGCTAGTCCTCTCTCAATCCTTAATATTCGAACCTACACTTACACACATTAAACATGACACGTTTAATCTCTCCACATTAAAACTCTGGCAAATTACTCCTAATACGTCATTCTCATATATATATATATATATATATATATATATAATATATATATATCAGCCACCGTTTTCCAATTTTCTCAGAGAAAAAAAGAATTCAATTTCCAGTAAAAACGAATCTGTAGCTCCGAGTAAAAATATCATTATTGTTCGAATCAAAATTCAATTGACTGGAATTGGTGGAACAATTGGGGAATTGGAATTAAACGACGGAGATTGGACGAAGAAGTAGTGTTGGAGTATTTCGTATGAAAAAGCATTTAGGGAAGAAGATATTATTCCGTAACACTTCAAGACATATTTATATTTTAGTTTATGATGCGCCTTTTATTCCAAGTGCCTTCTTATATCACACGGTGGTGACGAGGGAGACGATGAGTGTCAACACGGGAGGCAATAACCTATTCTCCAATTATGGTAATCCCAAATTTGATTCTCATGTTGAGATAATTTGATTGAATGCTAAGCGAAAATTTAACCACGTTCGAGAATCCATCTAAGAAGCGAAGAAGAGAGAGAGAGGGGAAGTTAAGAAGCTGCGTCTCACACACAAACGGCTTTCCAGATTGAATTCAAATCTGAGGAAATGTCTCTCCTGTGGAATTCTCTGAGTCTACTACGGGTTTTGTAAATTGTAATTCCAATAATATTCCCTCACCACAAGCACAAGACATACACACACACAATGATGATGAGATAGTAATCTCACAAAATGAAAATACGATTGAATCTTAAATGGACTGTTTAGGAGTCAAATGGGAACCGGAAATGTCAGGCAGAACAACATCTCTCGCTCTCTCTCTCTCTCTTGCCATCATCGACATATTGTCACATAATGAGATTTAAGCTTTCAACGAAGAAACAAGGGTGTGAAATCATTTGTCATGTGAATAGATACACATTAACATTATATTATTATTGTCCCCTCTTCTTCAAGCAAAGAGCGACTCCTCCAAACATTTAAACTGTTACAAAAAATATCAAGTTCCCCCTGAGGAATCTGAGAAGCCTCCTCCTGTAAGGAAAAGTATTTACTAGTTTTTTATTATCTTTAGTTATGGAAGAAAGTGTGAATAAGAAGTCAGTGATATCGATGACACATAAGAAGAAGAAGACTAGGAAGGAGGCAGAGAGAGAGAGAGTTGCCGTAATAAAAGGAATTTGGCTCACTCGTGCACAAGAAAGGTTATTGATACATCATATAAAAGCAATAAGAGATTTTGGCCAAAAAACATTAAGGCAGCGGTGAAAGAAACAAGCAACGCGGAGAATGTTCCTGTGTCACGGAAAAATAACTCCTTTCGAATAAACAGACTTTTTCTTCCGAAAAGAACAGAATCTTTCTCATCTTTTTATCTTTCTCAGAATATTACTTTTGCAGATGCCTTTTCTCAATCGTTTGGAACCACAAAGACCGTCGTACACACACACACACGTCCCTGTCTGTCTTCTCGCCATCCACCAAACTTGTCTCATTCTTTACACCCGATACACTCGCTCTCTCGATAGTCTTTACGTCATTCCATGCAAAATATGATGACCAAAAAAGCATAAATCTCCCGAGTAATCAGAGAAACTTCCACACAAACCACAAAACCCACCATGCTTTATCCTATACACACACTCGCACAGTCGGAGCTGACAAATCACATTATTTCTCGTATTTGTGTACATTCTTATTATTATTTCAAAGCATGAAATGTATGACAACCCTATTTTATTTTATTGTAGCGTGTAATGCAAAAGAACAAGATGCAGTCTATGTCATCCACGTCGTCGTCTTTCTCTGCATAAAACATATACGTAATCTCACAATACTATAAGACGCGTGTATAAAGGTACGCCAAACATTAAAACCTCTCCATTTAATAAGAGAGAGAAGAAACCTCAGGAGCTTTAAGCTCAAGTCTTTAAAATCTAAAAATCGAGGAGCAGGTACAAATAAGCATATAAGAATGAAGAATGAGATGCATTCCCTTCAAAGCATCCTCGTCGTCGTCTTTTATATTCACGAGATTCAATTCAAAAGGGAGAGACTATACATAGACAACCACAGTTTTAAAGTATCCCTTGTTTCAACAGAATAAAATATTCTCTCGAGCTTTTTGATCTCCATTCCAGATATTATTTATGACACACTACTGTCTTCCCTTTCCTTTCCTCTTCTTCTTCGCCTAGAAAAAGTCTATCTTTAATCTCCAAGCCACAACAAAACTACCGAGAAGACTTCCTTTAGCTTTAGTTCTTGCTCTCATTTTCTATACTCAACATCTTTCAACAACTCTTCTTCTTTTAACCATACACCACAACCACCCATTCATTCTCCTCCACCCATTTCCCCTTTAAATAATATTTTACGCTTCTCAACAATCTCAACACACACATTTTATGACTTTTAAATCATTTCTTTTTATCACAGACAAGACAAAATGTTACGCAACTTATTCTGATAAGAAGATTGTTTCAAATCAACCCAATTCAATCAGGCTATAGAGCAGACTTAAAGAATCGATTCTCCTACGAATTGTAGTCTAATTCTTCAAAGTTCAAAGATGGCTTACAATCTAATAAGAATGAGAACATTATATTCAGTCTCTGTGCGAGGACTTGAACCCTTTGAACTTGAGATATTTACTTACCCCAACGGGGCACTAAAACCTCGCTCATGTGTATTTTCTCCCTCCCTTCGTAATCCTCACAAAAGCCACCCATAACGACTTCTTTAACTACGATTATACTCCATTTTATGATCTCCAGATTAAGATTACTCCTAATCAGTTGTCCAACTCTTTTTTCCAACTCCTGAAGCATTTAAGTCTATAAAGCTTACGAGATAAATTAAGTACTTCCACATGTGCTCCTCTTACAATATAAATATACTTACGAAAACCCCATTCCCTCTCTTTGCTTTTTCATAATATATTTCGCCTCAACTCTTTACTCTCCACATCAAAAATCACATTTAGTCAATAAACTTAATGTCACTCGAATTGGAATTGAAACTGTCTTTTTATTCTATACCAGATCTTTCTTTTATTGTCATCAACTAACTTTTGGCTTTGTCAATCTGTTTTTTTCTGCTCAATTCTTGCTACAAGTCTTTCACGCGCATTATCAATTAGGATAATAGTTTAACCCTTTTATATATCTATGCCATATCAATTGCCCTTTAGTTAGAGAGTTATCTAATGATTATCAACTCTCTTTATCAATGTCAGTCAAAGGGTTATTATTATACAATTTTTTCTACAGATAACTTTTATGGAACTAACCGCCGTAATATTATCCCTAAACCAGAAAACCAGAAGACTTAAAAGTAAAAGCATTTTCTCCATCTTAAGAAAAGGAAATAAGCCTCTCTCTCTGTTTCTTTTCCTCTTCTCATTACGAAATCAGGAAAAATAACTCCACCTTCTTCCTTTGACTTCCTTCCCTAAATCAAATACATCTCCATAATAATTTCTCTCTAGAACAAATCATATTAAACTCAATTCCAATAATATCTTGTCGGCCTTTTACTTCTTCTTCTTTATTTGAAACTCAAAGCTCAGCTTCATCCCATCTTCATCGAAGTTTCCTAATCAAAGGAATAACCTTCTTTGTGAGCGTGATCAAATATAATGTCAATGTAAATAACACCTTATATACATTATACCCCGAGATCTCTCACATTTAAATCTCTTCCAGGTACAATCTCCAAATGTATATATATTTTATATATATGAGAGCCAATACGTAATTGCTTTCATGTGATCTCTCTATTTCCACATCTTAAGGAATATCTCTCTCTCTCTCTCTGTACTAAAAGTTTCTATTCTCAGTTCAATTTGATTTCTTAATTGAACAAGTTGTTTTTATTTCCTGTTGTTACACTTTGGCTTTGATAAGTCTCAGTCTCCCTATACCCACCCAAGTGTAATAATAATAATAATAATAACCCCGAATATAAAGTCATGAGAGAAAGACACGAGCTAGGTAGTAGAGATCACTTTGATTCCACTAGAAAGAAGAAATCTCAAAGAAAAAGAGGAAGGGAAGATGATTCTCATTTAAAAAGCAATGATGATAACCCATTCTCAAGAGAGTTCACCCTCACGCACACAAACAAGAATTAACAAGTCCTCCTTATGTTCTTAAGTTTTGTTCCACCCGCAACCCCACAATATAATAATGATGATACTAGAACCGGGTAACCTTGACTAAATCTCATGATATGAAACCCGGATACCTATCATCTCATTACCACCACCACCACCACCGTAAAAAATACCCTTAAGCTTATAAAGAAAGCTTTTCTTAAATCAACACACTCTCTCCGTCGTTTCTTTACTTTCTTCCCAAACCCAAAACACTCCTTCCTAATTTTACGGCACAAAAGTCTTTATCGCCTTCCATTATCTTCCCAACTACTTTCCACAAGTCCAGCCCATAGCCATATTCCATATATACATACATTTCTGTACACACACAACCATATCGTCACGCGTCGTCAGTGTATAGTTCACTCCCATTTTCTAATTATAAGCTTGTATATATTTAACAACTCCTTCACAACATTTATCGCTCATTGCCCCCAACTAACTCCCACCTAATAATAATCCTACACTTGAACAAATACAATAAAACAAAAGTTCTAAAACTAAAACACTACAGCCTTTGAGAGTCACACATTTCCCCTTACAAGGGGACAAATCAATTCACCCTATTTCTTTACACTCCTAACTCAAAAAATAAACGCACTCCTCTCTATTTGTTACTTCATAAAATCCCTAACAATTCAAGGGCCTCACCAGTCGCCCATCATATCATATGCATCATGTGATGATTCTTTCTTCCAAGCGCTTGCAAGCCTATTTACCATAGAAGTCTCAAGATGACTACATAAAGTTCTTTAACTACATCCGGTGGAAATTTAAGAAATTTAGCAAACCTCCTCCCAACCCATCTGATTCGAACCATCAAACGCCTAACAGAGATAAGTGGGAAATGTCATTCTTACCTCAGATGCAATCACCTCCTATTTATCATAATTTGGGATGATTTGCCACTACTCTTCCTTACTTAAATACACACTCGTATACGTGTCTACTACGGATGGCTCAGAGTCGTAAAAAGTTCTAGTAATCTTTGCTTGATATTCATCATGCAACTCTATGTATAATTCTGACAAGAACACTCGTCTTCTCAGACAACTTACAACATGATATACGAAGACTCCGTCTCCGTATTCCTTTCCCCTTCAATTTCAAATTAGTGGAAACGAAGAACTAAAAACTCTCTCAGGAATATAAGTGATCACACGTCATCAAGTCTGTTGAGATGCAATCACTCACATTTCAAATGACATCATTAACCTAGTCAATTTGTCTCGTGCAGCCACCACCAACGCTAACACAACTTCAGATCTGTATATATATTCTAATCTGTGTCTTCTACTATCATTACATCTGTGTGATATGACTTCTTATGCAAACCTTGTTCTGGTGTAGCACATGCTGCAAAATCTCGTCCATAAGGACATGCTTTCCATTTTTACTTGTCTTCCTCCTGTTGACACTTATGTGTCACGTATTTCTCAGGTGACCTCTGGCCTTTCTCTGCTCTGCCTCTCTTCAAGCGTTCAATTTACTTGTGCGTACTACTTAAGTTACTTAAGTATACATACTAAAAATAAGAAGCTACTTAATTCAACAACTTCCATACCTTGAGCCATACGACAGGATAAGTAGAGTCATTCACAAAGAACGACGGAGCTTCATTATTGAGAGTATCGAAATGGTTTTCTTTGACTTCATCCCCTGGCCCCCCGGAGGAAGTCCCCCCCACAGAGGAATAGTTTCCGCTGAGCAAAGGAAAAGGCCTGTGCTCACTGTAAGTTTCGGTCGTGATCATTTTCGCGAGCTAATCAATATATTATGGATATAAAGAATAGCTTCTCTCGTCTTTTGTTACATGTACTTCTGGCAGCGCAGGTAAATTGACTCTAACTTCATAAACCTCTCACTCTCTTGTATTTAAGTCCACAAAAAAACCGTGTATATATACAGCACCGCATATCAAAATCCACATATACACATATATACGTGTAAGTGTGAATTTATATAATTTTATGTTCGTAGTACGTCCATCCGTTTCAATAAATCAGGGCGATTTCTTTTCAAAACTTATTCCAAGTACTACAACAATCACCGCCAAATTGACCCAGTAATCGATTCTTACCCTCTCATTTTGTTACTTAAACAATTGACAATTGATTACCAAAGCTCATTTAGTCATTCACCGGTATTTTACTAGTTTCATTACTCTCTACAAAACACTCGTTCATCGTATGATGATTCGTCCCTGTGTGTGTGTGCCTTAATGTATTCTTCTTCTATCCAAGAATCAACACACACACACATCTACTTATTAATTACCTACCTCCTACCTGTATCTACATACATATGCGTCTCTTACATATTATGTGTATATATGTGCAATACTCTCCTTGCTTCGTGTATTTTCACTCTTCGGCCACAACAACCATTATCCCTATTCTGTCTAGCACTAGCTTTCACCTCATCCACTCATTCGTATTGTTCATTATTATTATCTTACAACTTGCGATATTATTCAGAAGGTTATCAAACACACGAGGGTCAAGTTTATAATCTGAAAGTAGTCTCATTCCACTTTTAATTATTAATAATAATATTACACTCCACATATATTTAACTCCATTTGTGTTATGTGTGTGTGTGAGTGTATTTGCCTCTACTTATTGTTCAATATGAATCCCCGTCACCAATAATTTTTCCTGTGAAATGCATCCACCTTAAAATTACTCCTTACAGCACAATCAAGAATTGTGTGATGCAACAACCTTTATTTCCTCGCAACTTCCGAACAATCGTTAAAGAAAAAAGTTCGATGGCTTATAGTCTCCTTAATAACGCCAAGCAGAGAGGCACATGACCAGGTGTTTCCGTGAAAAACTCGCACAACAAGACGGCTTCTTCATTATAGTTTATACTTGATAGTACATACACACGACCATTTGCTAACTTCCTAGTTGGGTAACCTACATGAAAGCCCATTGTGATTATTCTCATTAGTCTTTCCTCTTCTTCCGTATTTTAATTACTAAAAGTTTAAACAACGCCTGATAAAGTGCAATCGCGTCGTGAGTTACACAGAATGCACTCAACGTGTACTAAACTAACTCCTTTTACATTCTCTAATGAATATTATGCATACATGCGCTGTATGTGTCTTTCCTTTACAATCATATTCATAAGAAGAAAGAACTCGTCTTTCCTACAAACCTCCTAAAACTTATTTGATTAAATATGCACACGTACTTTCTTGCACAAGCAAAGAGAGAGATTTAAGAACGATTAAAAGTCTCTTGTGCTTTTAATTAAAATTCAAGAATACAACAAACTATTCAACAAACCCTTCTTTTCTATTTCTCCTCTATGCTTTTTTACTGTTTCTACTGTCACACACAATTATTTCATATTTTGTACACACACATACACACACACACACACATGTCAACTAAAAAGATAATTCGTGAATGCGGGATGAAAAAATTAAATATGCGAATGAATACCAAGTAGTAATTAGCAGAGACAAAGACAGAATGATATACTTTGTCTCTTTAAAAGATTATTACAACGATTATGATACGATATGATGATGGTTGTCGCTTGCGTAGAAGAAAGTCTCGCGTGCTGAGTTTTTTAAATAGTTTTTTCTATTACAACGACACACAACCGGAATGGAATCCCAGTAATATTAATCGTTTAAGTCATTTTCCGTGCTTTTCTTGAATATTTACCCGTCAACATAATCATCATAATCATTATTTACGGTGAATTGTGCTGGAGAGTGACCTTTGTGTCCCAAGTCCAATAAATACTGAACTTAGGGGCAGGGACTACGCTTATTGGAAGTCGGAGATACTTCTTAACACAAAGCTCTGTGTATGATCTGTGTGTTGTCATATATATCGCCATATGACTCTCATGAATTACTTATTTAGTACACCCTTTAAGCCTTTTGATGACTTTGTCGTCGACACTCGATATCCTCATCTAAAAAATCGATGGAGAGACACACACAGCTCTCAAGCTATAAGCTACAAATAGTCTTTCCAGATTTGAACTTGATCCTCTTCTTCTTCTTCTCCATCTCCTCCATCTCCATATAAATAGAAATGAAAATTAAAGAGCGGAAGTGTGCCACACTATTAGAACCAACATACAAACGCATTTATATCCTTTTTTGCTCCACAATTTCTTCCAGACACTTTTAATAGCTCGCATGTCGCGTTGCAATATATAGCACAGAGTGTCTTAAGTAATTTCCTCTGTCTTCTCATTATGACTTACACTCTACAAAGAGTGCTTTTACTTGAAGGGTGTGTGTCTGTGCATTTTTATTATCCTTGTACCTAGATATACTTTGTGTCAAATCTTTGCAAATTGCACAGAAGCTGTTAATAGAGAATAGGAGATGAAGCAATTTTGCTACTTACAAGGGAAACAAATGAAGAGACAATATACGGAGAAAAAAAAGAACAGGAGAAAAGGCTGGTTGGTGGAAGGGAAAAGTAGTTGTTGTAACCTCATATGGCTTGCTATTTACACCAATTCATACTCCCCATAAATATTGTCACATTAAGAGTCAACCACAAACTGTAAAACCATCTTTTAAGCTTTCTTTTACTGTGTTTTATCTTCCCTTCACATCATCCCGTTGTTCTATGCTCTCGTAGTTGATGAAATGTGTGGTACACAGAGACAACTCTTCTTGAAGAAGTGATCTTTCTCCAACTGCGTCCAAGTCTGAGAGAGCATTTAAAAAATCCATGGGCCATGACGTTGTCTGCTTCAGAGTAAAATACCATAAACCACAGGACGTATTTAATATTATATGGGGAGAGAGAGGACCTTTTAAAACCTTTAAAACCATTCAACATCTTCAGAACGCCGTTTTTCACTTCATCTACAACAAAACACACATCCATTCCTGAATTCTTTTAGATTGTTTCACCAGAGGAACGTGAGAAATGAACATTTCAACATATTTTCATGTCGAAACCAACTACCAACTTGAGTTAACTACATAATAGACAACAGATAGGCCATTTCCACACGAGAGAGAGATAGAGATTGCTTCTCCAATATGAATATTCTTAACATTAACGTGTCGTTCAATTATTCGTCCAAAATTGGAATCCATTCAATCAAACGCGACTACATATTATGCTGGGAGAAGACAGAGTAAGAATTCTACTGAATTCCAAAGTCTTGTTATGCATAAAGCTTCTTACAATCCTTTACATCTTCAATTTTTATTATTCTCTCTTTGAAATATTCACAAACCATCTCACACACAGTCAAGTCAAAAGTTTGAATCAAAATTCCTTTTCTTTTACTTCTTCTTTTGTCCTTGATTGGAGAATTCGTTTAATTCAATCCGATTCTTTTGCTCCATCAAAAGATACACAATACCGTCTGTACTATAAAGTCAAAATGTATAAAGATGAGTTCTTGCTTAGCGAACCGTGAATGAATCGTTGTCTTTAAAAATTCTCATTAATATCCAGACAATAGTTTATATAAGCATACATTCTTTAATAACTTTATACACATTTTGTCTGATTGTCTGTGAATCCAAATTCTTCGTTTTTTACCCATCTGCTTACAACTCCAACCTACTTCCTCACTAGCTTATCGTGGCAGTATTTTAAAAAGAAAAATCATAAGCTAAATGTCCTCCAGAAATAGAAATGTCCCCTCACAAAGATATTATTATAAATATACACGGAAGGCATTAAAACACTCGAGAATAAATTTGACAGAGTAGGTTCTGTTTGTCATTTAAAAAATTATTCTCGTATGTTGAATAAGTGTTGGGCATTTATTATTACCCCAGAGCGAGTGCCTACAACTTGATTTTAAATGGTAAAGAACTTTACAGAAGAATATCCAAGAGTTAGCGGGTGCGACAGAGAAAACCTCTCGTGTTAGCCTCATCGTTCTTTGGTTCTTTCCTTCCTAAAGGCAATCAGGATACTTTTCTGATTACTTTCCAACAATAACAAATAAGTCTTGAGGAAGAAAGGCAACTTTTAAAAAGTAAAATTACGAAATCGTCGAGGCGTCACTAAATTATACATTCCTCTCAAATACTATAATCTCAACTTAGTCGAGATTTAGTGCTTCTCTCCTTCTCTACTAACTGTCTCTTTTCTATTCAACAACAACATCGTCTTTCCTTAAAACACACAAGTGGGATATTTATATGAACTCCAACACTCCCTCTCTCTCTATACGTGAATGTGTGCGTGAAGAAGATCTCTGATCAAATTATTCAAAGACAAAATGATCTCGCAGCAATGACTATGACTACTATATGGGTGGCTGAACTTTTTCCCCAGCATTTTTGTCTAATAAATCCATTTGGCAAACTGCAAAATTGTTCGTGCCTTTCCAAACTAATTCTTTACACTCTTTTTGTACAGTTAGTTGTGATATGAATACGATTATGAATCTCTCATGAAGTAACGAAACTAAACAAGTGTTGAAGATCCATTTCATATATTCACGCTGATGCGTATCGAGAACACAAAATTATATAGAGATTCACACACACACAAATCTAATATGAAGGAACAAACATAATATCATTTGTATATAAATAAATACACATATACAGAGATATATGGAAATCTGTTAGAGATCGGGGTTGATACAAGACAGAACACATCTTCAAACTCTTTGCCAACAAAGATAACAAAACTCTCTCATGACAAACTATCCGATTGCGTTTTTACATTTTACATGAATACACGTACACACACACACGAGTGAGAATCGCAACAAAATGAACAAAACTATTTACACACAACAAGTAGAAAACAGAAGATAAGGTTTTAGAAAACACGGAAGATTTTGTGCAGCACAAATACAAAAGTTTCCGAAGATAACAACACATGAACTCTAAATACACATACATACATTTGTATATGTGTCCATATGCATTTAGTGCAAAAAGAAATTAAAGAAAGAAAAAACAACGAGTCAAACGGTTGGGAATAAGAAAAGCATCATCAGGTGTAATATATAAAAAGATGCCAAAAGGACTTCGCGTTTCATCTCTTAAAAGTTGTACTAAAATAACACAGCTGCTTTATCATAAAAATATGAAAAGATGAGTGTGTGTGTGTGGATGGCTAAAAAATGGTTGTGTCTGCGACATTTTCACTGTGAAAAAGAAGAATATCCAAAAATACTTTGGAGTTATGATATCTCATTTCTTGGAAGCGACAACGAAGACGTGAACGACGACGAACTTTAATAATACGGAAAAAGTTTTTTAGTAGAGAATATGAATATGATTAGTGGCTGAATCTCACATGAACGTTTAAACAAGGATGAGACATGTAAACCCATTTCTACATACACTGAAAAAGACTATTCTAGTTTCTATAATAATTTCCCAAGCCGACACACACAAGACACATTTTTGTGTGTCTCAATTCACCAAGATTCAAGAACATTCTCACAACAACTGCTTCATCGTGAATTAAGACATTTGGGCAAATTCTTTGAGACATTTCTCCTACACACGAGAATATGGATATAGGATGCATATAAGATGTAGATTCATAATTCAGTACAGATATGGGTTGTGCTTACCTTGGTAGAATGCTGATGATGGTGCTGCTGGGGTGGACTGGGAAGAAGCTGACTGCTCGGAGCATTATTGGATGCAGCATTCATAATTGTACTCGAAGATCTATTAGAGAATATCTGTTCTTTCAGCTTCTGCAATTGATCTATCATTGCAGACAGCTTTTGCTCGTTTTCGAGTATATTTTCGTCACCGACTAGTGGAGCTAATCCTTGTATACTGGAAAAATAAATCAATAAATGCATTTTTCCGTTGCAGAGAGTTTTACGACACCGCATTAAATTTCAAACTAGCACCAACCACCACACACTCTCTCACAAACACAGTTAGTAAAGACTTTACTTTGTACAAATAATATAATGATCTATATGATGATTCTCAGGCTAAAAATCGAGGGCAAAACTAAAGAGAGAGAGAGAGAGAGAGACGGCTGAGTGTAAATTGTAAAAGCAAATATAGAAAAAACAGATGATTATGAGACTGTGTCGAAAGCAGCTCTGCAAAATTTCAGAAATGTTATAATTCCGAAGAAACAAACTGTCTATTCATTGCAAGAAAAAACCAATCGGAAAGACCAATAGTACCAAGGTCAACGCTGTAGTAATACTAGCAATAGACAAGTAGTCAAATGACGAAATGACGCTAGAGTCCTCTCTCTCTCTCTCTCTCTCTCTCTGCGAGTCTTTCTTACTTTGTTGTAGGTACTAACCATGTACTAACTCTAACAGTAAAAAAAGAAGCCGTGCAGAAGAAAGAACTAGAACCTCATTGTGTTTAATGTTCAGAGAGAGTAATTCATACGTAAAATATTGTTTCCTTTGTTTACATTACAACTAAACACAGGGAAGACGCATCAAAGCTGCCGAAATCATTTTTGCACTTTCTGTTCTGGTTTCCATACAATTTAAAGTCACAAAAATGTAAACCTTCAGCCAGACAGGCAACGACATGTGAGCTATTTGAATAACTATTCATCCTTGTTATACTGAAGGAAAGGAAGGAGCTCTGATGGAAAAGCGTTTGAGCTTTACATTTCATAACTGAACTCTGAATATTATTGAATGTAGCCCGTTAAATAAGACTTTCTTAATGTCACGGAGAGATTCCTATTGTAAAAACAATTGATTTATTAGAATTGAAACTCAATTTCGAGTCTAAAATTGTATTTCCTCCATGTAACAAGATTACATGATGGCTCAACAGGAGCCCAGAAAGAGGGTGACAGAATATTTGACAATGTGTCGGTTCATTTGACCCCTGTTGTGTCTCTTGTCACAAAGGAGGGGAAAGGGTGAAAAAAAGAAACAATAAATCACTAATAGTCATTCATTGAAATTCAACAGTACAAATTGAGCTTCTGTGAATTCCTATTATGTCGCATTACTCTACTCTAATGAGGTTAATTTGTATTTGAAATTCAAATTCACACACAAACTGAAATTATGCAAATCTCAGATCTCAAATCTGCTTCAGCTTTTGCATACTCACCTGTTATCCATATTAGCAAGAGGAGAAGTCTGATTCTGATGTTGCTGATGATGTTTAAGTTGAGACGATGAAGATTTATTTGTGGTGTCTTCAATACCATTGTACAATCCACCACCACCACTTCCCCCGGTGGATCCCATTTTCGAAGAAAGTTTCCTCAGAACATCGTCCATCGTTGATTTCTTGTGATTCTTCCCATCACTCCCAACCAAACTACTACTATAGTTATTGTTGTTATTATTGTTAAAGTTAAAATTCGGAGATTTACAGTCTGGAAGCAAGTTCAGTTGATGAAGCTTTGACGCATTATTACTACTTAAACTTTCTGCAGAACACCTTCCATTCGTTGATGATGAAGACCTATTGCTTTTTATCGACGAACGCAACTGTACAATTGGCATTTCTTCATCTTCTGAATTTGTTCGTGAACAGAATGAACCCATCTCCGATAAATCTGCGTCTTCGTCATCTCCACTTGTCTCCATGTGGCCACCTTCTGAGTTGTTCAAACTTGCTGAAGCTGTCCGAACTGTTGCTTCCTTCAAATCTTCATGAAACGACGAAGACTCACTTGTGTATCTTTCTAGTACTGGCTTATTATTAAGACTACTATTGTTCACTCCACGTAACAAGTTTATCTCATCGTGAGATTCATCTTCACTTTCTGACTCTCCCCCTGAATTATAGTCCTCGGATAAATCCTCTACACAATTGTTAAACTTCTGATCTTCGTTCACTCCAACACTAACATTGTTCTCTTCTAACTTATTCGGCGGTGACTTTCTTTTCGAACTCATTTTAAAAGCTGATGGGGGTGTTAATAAGAACAACTTCAATGTATAGTAATAAGAAAAACTTTGGCACACAATTCACTCTGGAGTTTTCCTCAGTCTGACACAATGTTCACGCTTCATTTGTATACAGTATTCAACGTGGTCCGTCCTAATCTTGTAGTGCTTTCCTGTAAGTATACAAAGAAAAGAATTATAAGTATGAACTTTAATGTACAAAGTACACACAGGATTTGAATACATAATCTTTGAAGTTATAATCTTTTTGCCTCTCCTCTTCTATCTTATTATTATTTGTCCATTCTAACTTACCGTTAAGCCATGATAGGCTATTTGCCAACAACTCTTTTACTTGGAAACAAACACACTACACTACACTCTGATCATCTTTCCCTAAGATCGTGACCAACAAAACATTTAGTAAGCTTGTATCATGTGTGACCAAGCTATAACTATATAATAAACTTGATAAATTTAGCGGATAGCGGAACGCGAAATAAATATGTATATATCCATTACTATTAGTCATAAAAATATTCCAAATGACAAGAACCCAAAGATAAAACATGGACTACTATTTTCTGAAATTCATCGTATGACATTTCATCACCCTCACCCATCCATATTAGTCCACAAGTCCCACATTATAATTAACACAAACAAATAATAATTAAGATACACAGAATTTATTTATCTGTGAATTTACATTCATTGGCACAGGAGGAAGATATTCAATTCAAAGTTCAAAAAATGAGAACCCTTTTGTCCACACACACAAACCAGGGTAGGGAATATCATTTTATCATATGCATTGACTGTGTCACACTGTCGTCCTGAGCGTGACAAAATAAAGCTTTTTACTCGGCCAACAGAAGCTGATGAAGTTGAAGTTGAGGTTAAACGGAGATAAACTTTGGGGAGCCTTCATTATAAACTACTTTTAAACATAATAATATTCATAAATATTGTTACTTTGTTATAAAAAACTAATCTCAGTTGAGGATTGATGTCGAACCAATAAATATCTCTCCCTAAAGAGAAGATAATATTCAAATCTATTTTAATCGCTCCTACATTTATATTTTCTTCGTCTCTCTCTCATAACAATCTTAAAACTTAAAAGCACATCCTTGTCTTAGATTTTTTTGTTTATAATGATTATACTGAACTGGTTTAAAACTTTAAATATTAAATAGTTAAATAATGTGCACTTTAGCCTTTCTAGTCCTTCTGTGAGGGCTACCTAATTCAATGAATTTAAAAATCTTTCCCAACTTTTCTTCATGCAATGACATTCACACACACAATAGTTAGGATATATTTTTGGTGATCAATTTTCTTGTAAATATAATTGTTGCACAACATTTGCTACATACATTGCTACACATTAATCTCGTCAAGGATAAAACTCTCGATCCATGCGAGCTATAATTGCGACGTGCGCCATTTATTTCTTTTCTTACACGTATCCTCCTCCTCTTATAATTTTGTTAATACATTTGAGTTTGTGTTATCATTAAGAAGACTAAAGACCAAAAAGAGTAAGAAAGTTAAGAATACAAAAATATGTGCAGAGTTCAACCAGAAGCAGTTGGCTCCCGAATGTCGCCATCACATTACAAACTCATCTTTATGTCATCATTCAAATAATAAATCGTTGTCAAATAAAAAATGAACTGGTTCTTCTGATGATTCTTCTTAAAGCCAAGTCTTAATCTCTGCTCATTCTGCTCTTCAATAATATTGTATTAAAATAGGTTTGCGGTATAATTATTAAATATACAAGTAAAAAGATGAAACAAACATATTATGAAGTCTTATTCACTCATTGTACTTGATAAGAGGGACCTCGCTTACTCAACATTAACTGGGATCTCACCCATCCTTTCTTATTTGTTCATCGGGATTAAATGGAAGATGAGGGAGTGTATGTAGTATATGGAGCTTACTCCGCCATTAAACTTAACCTCTTGTTGATCTCTATCTCGTTCTTAAATGTTGGACTATGTTTTCCACATTTATTTGTAATGTCCTCGTCTCTTGAAGATGAACGCTGTCACTTATTATTTATTTCATTCTACCTATATAATCCGTCTTTTCCAGATTACCAGTACTATCAAAAATACAATTCTCATGTTGAAATTCACGGGTTCTACTAACCATCAATAATGTTAAATTGCTTTGGAATTACGTTGCATTTCTCATTAGAGTGCACAATATATAATTGCTCCACTAGAGAGAGATGGGAGGAGATACGAGAAACTGAATAAAAGCCTTTGATTCGTAGGAAAAAGCAATAAAGACTTATCACACGAAGATAGCTTGATTTTTACAGACAGAAGAACTATTAGGTCACCCATTTGTTTCGCAATTTGACTCGAAATTCAATTATTGACAGCACCCTTGACTTTGCTCATCATCATCGGAGAGGGAACACTGACTCAATTATTCACTATTTCTCATCTGTTTTAACCACTCTCCTCAGCTGTACAAGAAGATTTTAGTATGCGTCATCTCTCCAGAAGAAAAACGCGAGAGACTTTACATTTCACGTCAAACGATAATAATTTCGCTCGCAAGCAATAACGAAAAGTAAAATGCGGACATTAGTTTCATTGCACAGATGAAGAACAAACTTTGCTCTCGCTGGTACAATTACATTATGCAGAAAATCTTGTGTGAAAAATGAAAAAACAAATGTTCCACAGTCTGGCCAGTATCTCTCATCAGATATAATATCTCACATTTGCTTTTTGCACGCTTTTACACATTCCATTAAACCCTTTCGAGGAAAAAATCATTGCAAACCCGTATCCTTTTCTTTGTAGATGAAATGCATACGATACATATCCATGTGCTTAATGTTTCATCGTTTGATCTACGACCGAAGAAGACGAAGAGTTTGTCTAATCAGCAAAATTGAAATTTCTAAAGTTGAGGACTAAAACT
>Ga0194135_10000590_pt1 | contig 21385 bp, 23 predicted proteins | sample LitLau_LLRF_2013_FD_134024 | JGI IMG/M metagenome (GOLD analysis project Ga0194135, IMG submission 134024) | Freshwater sediment microbial communities in response to fracking from North America - Little Laurel Run_MetaG_LLRF_2013 (version 2) | ecosystem: Environmental > Aquatic > Freshwater >...
ACAAGATACAAAGTTCCCCACAGGGTGATGATATGTGCTCACTAGCAAAGCCTCGACGGGAATAATGGCCAGGAGACTATTTTGATGACAGATATGATTCCCTGTATTGAACACCTTCCTATGATGAAGTCGTTAATATAAATCTGTAGGTCTTTTAATGACTCAGAGAGTGAGAGTAACCATCTGTTTGCTAATTGAAATGAATCCATACTTGTGGTTGTGTGTGGTGATTAGACACGACTACCAAAATTGAGACAGACACAACCACACACACTGGGGGACTTATTGTGGGGCAACAAAGGGTCATAAAATGAGACGAGGCAGTGTAAAGAGAAATAATAAGCTATCAAAGCATCACTAGATTATAATGGACCAGGTAGTCTTACAGTCTTAAAATTAGTTAGTCGTAAGTGCAATATTCTACGCTGTCCTTATATATATTCATGCCTACTATTCACTTTTAATTGCTTGTGAGTCACAAATCAAAATTTAGTTTGGAACGAAGTTCTTAACACGAAAAAAGATGAAAGAGTGGTTTGGATTTTTATGTCTAGTTTTACCAGGGTGGCGGATCGTATTGTACGGTGATATTTGCAAAATGAATGAGATGAGGGTCTTTTTCTAATTGATTTGTGCACAGGTGAATCTGGGATAATTAAGGAGAGTAATTTGCAATATAGTTACCTCGGTAAAGTCTCCAAGATGAGGTGAAGTAAGTTGCTGGTGGTGTGAAGTGATTAGGCTCATATCTCAAGAAGAAGAATCTGCGGAGCACTTGGAATAATAAGCAGGCGACATCAGAGAGGACACAACAATACTAACGTATGAGCACTTCACTCTTGCTGAGAATGTTCTGTTTTACTACAATTGTTGTAATTGTTGGAGTATTGTTAGGTTGGGACGATGTGAACGAGAGTGTTGGCTTTGAAGAACTGAAGAGTGACTCAGGTGCCTCGACTCTCCTATATCACCAGACACTCTCCACTCTGCAGTGCTGATTGCAGGTAGAAGGGGAACACAGGTGAGACTGCGAATAACCACTCGAGTGGGGCCTACACCTCTTTACTATACACGTCTGTCTATAGATAGCCTTCATACCTGTTGTTGTTCTGTGTACTTGGATTGTTCTCCAGTCCCCCTTTCCAGCAGTCCCTTTTTTTTACATGAATCTCTCTCGTTGTGTCCCTTGGAGGGGAGATCAATTATCTGTCATCCGATAAAATTGTTATATCCTTCCGGTTTTATATTCATGTGAATCCGATGGCTAGCTCGATCAATCATATCCACATACATAATATGTGGAGAGGCAATTAAGGATTAAAGGGATTTTGCAATGTAGGAACGTGGGAACGGTTTATTATTGTGATTACTGTGATTAGAAATCTGTTCATATATGTAAATGGATTTTATCTCAGCCCCGAATTCCCTATAAGGGAAACAAGCGTATTTAAATATGTATTTAAATATGTTATATGGGGATTATTTGTATAAGTTTATATGGTCGATATTTTTATGTTTAAAGTTAAGTTCCGGAAATCCTGTCCTCCTAAAATGTTTTTTGAAGATGTGAATTATTATAATATTATTTTAGGTAGGTAGGTAGGGAAGAATAATGGAAATGATGATGAGTTAATGAGGAAGCAATGACGTCGTCGTCGGACGAAGACTTCCAGTGAACTTGCTTTATTAATATTAAGAAACAATTCTTAGAGTGTACTTGAGATGGGCCTTTCTGATTATTAAATTGCGAGTTTGTGTTATGATCTTGAGATAAGGAGAGGATGCAAATTCACAACTCCATAACGCGCGTTTGTTATTATTATTAAGACGAAGGAGATTTGGTTTTGGTGGAAAGTCAAAGTCAAGACTTAACGGATAGGAATAAGAATGAGTGAATGGAAATTAAAGGTTACGGACGGGGTTGTAGTTAATTATGATTCCTTAAGTAATCAAAAAGATATCATGTAAGTGTAGAAGAATGGATTATTAAGTGATTAAGGAAAGAGATGATCGGAAGGAAGTTCTTCTCACGACTTACATTAATACACACACACACACACACACACACACGTTGGAGTAAATGAGATTTTGACTTGAAGTCAGTGAAGTCACCCAACCGTTAAGCAAGAGCAGGAGCTTATGTAAAAGTTAAATTAAGTACGGACAGGGTCAATGATAAATCTTGAGATTTATGGTTTATATTTCAAGCTCTCTCTCTCTCTCTTTACAGGTAAGTTAATTGAAAAAAACTATTAAAGAATTTGGAGTGAAACTGTCAAGTTATCAGAGTTAGAACTAAAACACTAAAAGTATGTGAACACGATTTGTCTCAAGTTGGTTTATGTAAGCTCTCTAGATTACGAAGGAGATTAATAATTGTCGTGCTGTAATATATTTTTAATAGTTGAATTTCACTCATTAAGATTTCTATTAATGTGTTCTGTTGAATGTTCACAAGTGTAAATAATTAAAATATAATGACTTCTGTGCATATCATTATTAGATTAAAGGTTAAATTATGGTCTTGACTGGAGGAGGTTTATTTTGGACAAAGGGATCCTTTGATGAGACTTCATCCGGAGATATGCTCACCTGTTGACAATGGGCACTTGAGTTGAATCCCCTTAAAAGATAGCATGGGAATCTATTGAGAAGGGATCTTTTTGCACACGAACTTATGAATAGTCAATAAAGCGTTTGATTTATTGGCACTTGACGACGAAGGGTCGTTGCATTTGATTTTGGTTGTTCATTTCTGCTACTGCGATTCTTGCAATGCGAGTGAACATTTGTACAATTTTGTAGTTGTAGCCTCTCTTGAATGGCTAATGAGATTTGTTCGTATGTTTATTCGTATGAATGGTGAAGGTGATCCAGAAGTTAATTACGTGAGTGTGCGTAGGAGGAGGCTACATTTGTATTTTGTATGCATTTCCAGGCTGTCTCTACTTTATACTATAGAGTGAATGAGACAATCCTAAAATGGCAGAAATGGGATATCGCAGACGACTCCTGCTTATTGTGCCTGTGTGTGAATCTCTCTCTGGTTTTTATCCTTTTAAGTCGTCGCCTATGAAGATCATCACGATCATACTACCAACCACAACCACAACTTCTATAAAATCTCTTTAGCAATGAGACAGAGCAAAAAGTTGTGTAATCCAATCCTTGTTGTATTCTTTTCTTGCCATTCACCGCGTCTCCTTATTCCACCATAAGTTTTTGTTTGTTAGTACTTTTCTTTTTAAGATGAGCTACTATAAATTCATCGGATAATAATCCATAGCATAGCTCGTGCTCATTTCACTTGGTTAATAAATTATACAGAATTCTGTATAACTGTGGAGAGCTACCTGCTACCTTTAAAAAGAATCTTAAGCAATTGTGAAAGAGATGATTCTTCCAGGGATGAGACTTTGGTTGGTCTCCAATGTTTGCATAACAATGGGATTAATAAATGAGAGAGAGAGAGAGAGAGAGAGAGTGTTGGGGTGTGCCCTTTCAGATTAGTCTTAATATGGAATCAAATCATGAGGATAACTTGACAATAAGTGTCTGTGTACTTGTGTAACGAATATTTTATATTGGAGCCCAGGAAGCCACAGAATTCAATCTGGAGTGATTGAAGGAATCGCTCCATTTTAGGAATCTCATCATTTAAAATTATTATTTCTACACTGACAACTTGAAATGATAGAATACAACCAGAGTTTTGTTACGGTGGTGGAGTAGTCTCAGGTTACCTCGTGTGAGAAAGTTTAATTGTTAAAGGTTGCTCAGGTGAGTCATATATGCAAGAAGAAGAATAGGAAAGCAATTATAATAATGTATGTATAGGAAGGTGAATGAGTTTGTGTGTGCTAAATGGTAAAAAGTACCTGGCGTATTGATGACTAATAATAACAACAACGAAGGAATCAAATAAGTATTGGAAATGATCTCTCTGTGAGAGTGACTCTGGACATTTGGATTTAGACGAAGAGCAGGAACTAGTTCTTAGGCGCCTCAGATGCAAATGAGATGATTCCACATCATCTCTCTGTCCAAGGTAGAGAAGTATTACGACGTACTCGTAGTCTTGACAGGTCATCATCATCTCTTTTGACTTTCTTTCACTTCACAGTTTAACTTAAGTTATAAGTGTGTGTGTCTGTGTGTTATTTCGCAAGGGATTATTTTATAGGGAAAGATGTTATTTCGAGAATCTTAATTAAAGTGAATTTGATAAAAGGTGGAATTGGAGGAGTGGGAATAATGTTAAGACGAAGAGTGACAGAAGAGGAGAGAAATGTTGAGAAGTCTTTTAATGGTGGATTAATGTGCAGAGATGATGATGATGAGTGATGGGAAGAAAGTGCTGGGTAATCTCGTCCAATTGAATGAGAGAAATTCATTTGAAACAAGAGAGAGAGAGCATGCTGAGTGTGATGACAGGTTGTAATGGTAATGATCACGACGTTGATTATGTAAGACGGATGATGAGCGGACTAATATGGGCAATAACTATCGCTTCGACTTTTCTTCCAGACTTCTTATTATTATTCTTACGATTAGTTTGCAATCATTTCCCTCATCTCTGGACGAAAGGTTAAGGGAAACCTCTCGGATCAGTTGTTACGTGTTACGTGTTTGTGATGTATGGAACAAATTGTTTTTGGTATTTGTTCAGTGAGTGCCCGATTTGGGTAAAAATGTCCATATTTTTGTCTTCTGGGTGCTTATTATTCCAATTTAGACGAGTAATGGGCCACGAAAGGTGTTTCCTTACAGAGAGAGAGATGGTTCTTTTATGAGCGTATGGTAAGTTAGTTTTTAAAAACAGGAAGAGGTAGGCAAATATAAAAAATTGTTTGATTTTTAAGGTAGTTTGTTGTATGACACGGCTGAGTGTATGAATTTTGGAGAGAGACGTAAGGATATACTTATTGCTGGCATAGATTGGCTAATTGCAAATAATATTCACTTAAAACACCTGAGCTGTTCAGGTTGATTAAGGCTCGCCCTCGTGTATAGTCTTATTGTTTAGTAATTAATTTCAAGCGAAGATGCGCGGTCGGCATGGCCTCTTTATTTCCTTATTATGCAAGCCACGCTAATTTTTGTATTCTATTCAATTCATCTTGAGGTCAATTAAGAAGTTAGGATAAAAGACCAGGTCATCATTTGAAATTAAAGGACGAGTGTTGATGATGTAATGTAATGAATTCCATATGAGACACAGGAGAATGAAACTGTCACGAAAGTATAGTCACATTTCACTCTGACAAACAAAATGAAACTGTGTCCGTCCGTGCGTACTGATCTACAACTTCCGCTCAATTGAACATACACGAGGAAAAAGCAATTTAAGTTGTACTCGTTGTTGTCGATTGTTTAATGGAAGGAAATAATGAATCTCTGGAAAAATTTTAATTGATTTGTAAACCTCTCTATCTCCACAGACTACTGACTGTGTGTGTGTGTGTGTGTGTGTGTGTGTGTGTGTGTGTGTGTGTGGTTTGATATTCGTAGAAAATCAAATAAATATAATTGCATGTGTGGATTGGCTTTTAAACAGGTGAAACAATTATTGTTCAAGGGCTAATTAGATACATATCATCTCTTATATAATATTATGTACCAAGTGTATCGTTTGGATTTGAGTGTATCAATTACACGGGGAGTTTATGTAAACCACTTTAGGAAGACGACGAGACCACCGGGAAGGAGGACGCGAAGATGAAAGTGTTAGTTGTGTTAGGGAAGCGAATCATATTATATGTATTTCGTTTAATCTGTGAATCAGTGGGATTGATGAAAGTTCATCTTATTTATCACAGCAACACATTTTCTAATTGGATTTCATGGCTTCTGGCTCCTGGAATCGCTTTTTATTACGCTTTTTATCACTTGCCTGAATATGAAACCCATTAGTAGTGGCCAGCCAAGATTTGATTACTTCATCATCTTCTTACAAGAAGACGGGAGAACAAATTAGGAGAACTCAGGTGAAGCTCCCATGCAAGCTACTTTACCTTTACCTTAAGTAAGTCTGACTTACTTGGTGGTCATTTCCAGCACATGATAATTGTTCAATGATATGAAAGCAGGTTATTATTCGAAATTTCGTCTGTTTTGCATATAACGTTGTCTGAAGAATTGATGACCACACGAGGTCAATGTGTCCAATAGGGTCCATAGCAGGGAGTCTTCTAAATATTGATTCCTTCTAGTCTACTTTCAACACTTTTACTCTCTCCACACTCTTCAATGTATCATTGTTCAAACGATTGAAATATAGATCTCGCTTTGACATAATAAAAATGTTGTAATAATCAGGTCGTGACTTATTTTACATGTGGAGTTGTATGATCAAGTAGTAGTCAGTCTGAGTCAGCCAGGGATTATTGAGTTGCTCAACTCATTACTATTACATAACAACATGGAAGATTATTTTTGACCAAGATTTGAGACTTGAAAGAGAGAGTAATTTAAAAGCTGAGACGAGAAATTTAAATGAGACTTGGAAGGATGAAAGTTCCCTTGGTCGTTTAGTGAGATTCCTTCTCCTCAAATAAGGAGATGCTCTTCATCTCTCTCTGCCTTCTTGCATGATGAAGCCAAAGAGGAACGATAACAAATCATTCCCTGTCGAATTCAACCCTTGAGAGTATACGCTACACATACGTACACGTATTATACGTACAGCACATTGACAGGTGGTGGAACTCCATGGCCAAAATGAGAGACTTGCTCACATGTAATTAATTTACCTGAGATTGAAGCAAGGATGGTGTAGTTATTATTGCAAGCACAAGTTGCAGATTTGAGACAAAGTTGGCAATCTTCATGTACACAACAAGAGAGAAGAAGCTTATTCTTAATGGTCGTTGTTATGCTTTTTAAATGAGTGAATGGAGTCTAATCACGCACACGGACGGACAAGGTAGGATTTGGAGGATAATGAAAGTGGACTTTTATCATATGGAAAGTCAAGAAGGGGAAGAAGAGTCTGAGTTATGAGATGAATGAGTCCTTAGTTGGAGGATTTAATGGAAATGGCAACGACACACAAATTAAAGACTATGAGTCTAATAATGAGTGGTTAACAAAGGTTAATTATTGTAGTTAACTTCATTCCACAACGCTTAAGCTAGGCAAGAAATAAAGTCTTCTTGGTCCTTTTGGAGTTGAGTGATTTGTGAGACGACTTTCTTCCCAACATTCGACATTGTTGTTCGGGGATGCATTCAATTCCATTCTGTGTATCTGAAGAACTCTCTTGTGTCTCTAATGATTAGAGTGAGGAAAGCAATTTTACTTGGGCTACAAGTTGAGATTGAATGAGAGAGCGTAATATCTTGTTTGTTTTTACTTGTTCATTGTGAGATTAAGGGGCAGACATTTTTATGGATTTCGTTTTGACGTGTACGAAGGAAATGCATACAATACACATACACATAATGATGATGATGCTGAGGAGGTGAATGTTCAAAACTAAAAATGTATTGATTAGTTAAAGGGAGAATGTGAAGGGATATCTTTATTATTACGATGAGCCTTGTTTGTTTGTTCTGACAAGTTGCCCGTTTATATGTGATTATCTTATTGTCAAACAATTTGTAAGGATGATGTGAGTTATTAGGAGGAGGAGTGTGTGAATTCAAACATGATTCAAACTGATGACTGCAGGAACAAGTACATGGCTAGTATGTTGTAGCTCCTGCCGTAAGGTAAGATTTGATGCGCGTCGTTTTAAGGATGATCTGTCAAAATGTTTGTGTGTGAAGGAAACCTTCCTCGATCCTCCCACAACATTAATACCGCACGTTGACTTGTTGAAAAGACTCCATGCTTAGGCCATGGCCATGCTTCCTTCCTAGTCTTCCAGGCACGCCATAAATTCAGTATTCATACATCATCTCAATTGACTGGCCATGTTTTACGTCAGAAATGCGAAACTGTTCCAGCCGGATCGTCTGGACTGAAGAGAGAGGAAGTTGAGGAAATGTGGAAAGAGCAGAAAGGTAAGTAGATCAAGGGGAACCGACAAAGATTTCCTACTTATGTTTTTGCCTTAAAAGGATTCGAAATGATGAGGCTTAGTGAGATGCGATTTGTCTCTCGTCATTATTACTCTCGATGATCGTCATAAAAATAATCATATGCTTTCATGCTTTCTATACCTAATCTCCCTCGAGCATTCATTTCATGAATCATATTCATGACGCAACATCGACGTGCATTTCCGTACTGCTGTCCTTCAACTCTTGAAAGCTAAGTTTTGGCGAAAAGACCGATATCTATTCAGACAATGAAAACTATTGTACTACGGTTAGGTTAGCTCATTCGCCACCACTGGAGAGACCAGGTTGAGGAGTCCATAAAGAACAATGTAGAATGTTCTAGAACAATCGGGGTGCATGAGAACAATGCCTAGTAGTAGTAGTATAGCTGTGGTATATAGTTCTATATAGTTCTATATAGTTCTATATAGTTCTATATAGTTCTATATAGTTCTATATAGTTCTATATAGTTCTATATAGTCCTATGAGTATAGGCTACTGCGTAGAAGGAGTCGAGTTGACTTTGGTGCCAGAGAGTCGCGTCTGTGTCTCCGTCTCGTGGACCCGCCAAAGCTAATCCCTCCCCGGCAATTCAAAAATACACGAGAAGGTTAGGGAGCGAGAAAGCGAGGCCAGCGTGCACGCCGTCTCCCTCGTCGTCCTCACTCTTGGCCGAGCTGCCGAAGCTGCTGCATCTCCCACTCACACTCTTATCTCTCAACGCATCGTCGCTTATCTTTTAGACTTTTATTAACGCTTATCTTCGAACGAGACCCTTGGGGGGAGGACTCAGACGACGCTGCTGCTGGTGGGGGACTGGACGGGTCTCTTCAGGTCAGTTTTCAATGGTTTTTTAACGCAATTTTGAGAGTGGTGGTGGTGGTGGCGGTGGTTGATAGCCTTAAGTATAGGGAGATTAGGGACACGGCATTCATCTATTACAACGTGGGTGGGGTTTGTTACATTGTTATAGCCAGCATGAAGAAGTCCGGGGGTGGGGGTGGTGGAAAGCGGAGTAAAAAGTACAAGAAGAAAGAGTTGTGGGTGGACTCCCCGATTTCCACTCCTCTACTGCCGTCGGGTAATGAGACGGTGACGTCAGGCGCATATTTGGTAGAACAAGCATTATTAGCTGGAGGAGGAGGAGGTGAGGACGCTAGCGGAGACGCTGGCGCCGCCGGCACAATTGTCGTCGAAGTCTTCGATGACGATGGTACATATGTGGGAGACGAAGGCGCCCTCTTGTATATTGTCAATGATGGTGGAGAGATTGTCGAAGAATGGGCCCAAGAGGTGCCGGCAGGGAGTGCATGCGAAGGTGCCGAAGGTGGTGGCCAAGATGGCGGTGGCCAAGATGGCGATGCCCAAGATGGTGGTGCCCAAGATGGCGGTGCCCAAGATGACGCCGGTGCTGCTGCTGTTGCAGACGATGGCCCACTCTCAGACAGGGACGCGAGGACGATCACTAGGAGATGGAAAGGCAACTCGAGAGGAGTCGAAAGGGGACACGTCATTTCAACGTTGGCACTAAACAGCCCTGCCGTCAGGTTTCTCGAGCAGGGATTTGATTTGTTGAGAAATATTCCCGACAGGTTCGGAAAGTACTCGGATCCTTGTCCATGGGTCGCCAGGAATTTTGCTAATAAATTTCCTTCTGGTTTCTGCAGGTATGGATGTCAATTGATAAGCACTCAATTGATAAGTATAACTTGTAATTAATTAATTAATCGTGTGGGCTTATCTTTTTTATCGTAGTTTTAGCCTTGCTGATAAACTCAGCGTGACGATTGTTAATAATGCCAATTTCGTGGGTGACTGGGAGAACATAAAGCGACTCATGACGTCCACCTTTAATGCAGACTCGGTGAGTTAAACTGGAAGCGTGTTATTGGGATTTTTAATTAAGAGTTTTATTAATGAACTTGTGTGTTGGTTTTGCTTTACAGAGAAGCTTCTTGCTTCACAAGATTGGCAAGTCTGTTTTTGTAGATCATTTCGATCTTAAAGCTGTTCTTGTACCGCCAAAGTTCAGGGATTGGCCGTGGCTTCTTGAGTTCGCTCTTAAAACTATTCGGGAGGAAGTAAAGACCTTAAATTATTAATAGATTGATTAATTAAAATTCAAATTAATGGATGGTTTTATTGAGAATGTGTAACTACTTTTATGTTTAGGATAGAAGTGCACTTAAAAGGGAAGGCAAGGAAGTGGACGTTATAATGAACATGGCTCACTTTCTTAAGCTCCTTTACTATGGCGTAGACGGCTATTTGGAGTTCAAGAAGGTCAAGGATTTCGTAAGTGGGATTTATAAAGTGAAATTAGCTTAAGGAGTATTTATTTGTATTAATTGAAGAAGCGATGTTATTTATATGGCGGTGGTCTTATGATCAGGATTTCAAGGAAGTGGACGATCCCTTCCTATCTGGACTGGCTGAGTTGCTCCCAGTCTCGAATCTGAAGGGAGTTAAGAAGAAATTCCTCAACACTGCTCAGATTAAGGTTGCTGGATTTTCAGTCTTGGCTGGCTCTGACGTTCCAGTGTTCACGGAGCCGAATGGAGGCACCAGCAAAACTTCGATGCGATTGATGTAAGGCACACTGGATCTCGACCTAGAATATCATTGTTTTTTGTGTGTTGTGGTGTTGCAAATTGAACGTCTTTTGTTAATCTTGCAGAAGCCGTGAAGAGGAGGAATTGAAATACAAGTCAGAACTGGGGGGGCTGGGATTGGACCCCACTACAGCTGTAGATATGTGGCTGGATAACATTCTTCTTGGAATTCCGAAAGTGTGCATTGTGGAAAACTGCCACGGGACAGTACTCGGAAGTCACGTTGTGGAAACAGATGACCTACCTGGGCATGGGAGCTTTGATCCGGAACATATCTTGAATGAATCTGAGCTTGTTCTGCAAAACGTTTTTAACAGGGTCACGGAGGTTGGACATACTTATTGGTTGTACAGACGTAAGGCTTTCACTATACGTGTCAATGATGTTATGAGGCTGGGAATTTGATCCATGTTGTGATTAATGATTGATTGGTATTTCATTTAGCTCGAGACAGCAACACGTTCACGTTGTATGATTTGACAGTGCTGTCAGCGTTGACAGAAGAACATGAAGCGACGAATGAAGAAGAAATCAATGCTGCCTTAGCCAGAGCTAAGTCGGAGTGGGTAGAGAACCCGTTTCAAGTGGCAATCGGGGTCTATCTGTGCAAGTAAGTGTTGTAAATCGAAGCATTACGTAATTGGGTCTTTGTGGATTTGAATTATTTTGAATTTATAATGGTAATTTAATTTAGAGGCATTGTAGGCGAACCCCAGCTCTACAAGTTGGCGACCTTTGAATCCATGCTCAGGCATGCTGTTTATATGTTACATAAGACTCAGCCTATGGTAATTGCCGCCGCCTCTTTTCTATACATTAAACCAGCGTACACTGGATTTGAACAAAAAAATTGATGTTGGGTTTGTATTGCAGATAAAAGTAGTGGCTAGCATTTTACTTTATGCCGCTAGAACTAAGCGTTATTTCGGGTCTCACTCGAATCCCATTCATTACGATTGGCCTGAAGAAATGGAATTCATCTTTAATTCAGGTCTTCCCGAAGACTTAATGACCGTGTACATACTCTTAACAAGTTTGGAGAAATTGGATGCAGGAGATGACAAAGTGGTGAATGAAGCCCTGAAACTGACCAATATTAGCAATGCTGCTGCTGATGCTGATGAAGCTGCAGTTGCTGCAGCAAATCTTGCCAAGGCTTCTCTAACAAACAATCCTCGCGTAGATAAGAATTCCAGCGTATTGGCCAATTTCTTGTGGTCCAGACGTCAAGCATTTGCCTCGAAGACCAGCAATAGCAGCGGCAACAACAACTCCAGTTTTAATATGCAGTACGTCCCTACTCACAAACCTTTTAAGGATCTTGTGGCAGAATCAAATGATAAATCGACTGAAGCTAAAAAGTTGAGGAAGATGGAGAGTCTTATGAAAAAAGAAAAAGCAAAGAATTTAAGCCAAAACATCGCCAACTCTCTCCTCCCTTCTCTATCTGATCGACAATTTAGCGAGCTGAAGAAAATTGTAAGTATGACGCCTAGAGAGTCAGCTCAAGACACGAAAGTGTCAGTCAAAGAATGGATCGAGATTGTTCACCATGTCACGATGGCGATGGAGCTGGTTTTGGCGCTGAAGTAAGTTTTATTGGTTTTATCCCAGCTCCCTCTTATTCTCAATTTTCATTGATTTATGATTTATGTATTGAATTGTGTGTTCTTTGTTTCAGACTTCTATTGACAAACAAAGATAAGTACGACTCTGTACTAACTACCAGACTAGAGATCCACATTAAGATGGCTCTTGGGAAAATTTGTTATTATATCGCTATGGCCAATACGGACCTTAACTTGTCCGGCCTAACCAACCTGACTTATGAGATACTTTATGGCGCCCCTTTGATGGTGGAGCTTGGGAAGGAGATTTCTACTTTCGTAGCTGATGCGATGATTCTTAATGCGAAGGAAGTTGTTTATGACTCCACAAAGAGTCTGACTGCCCTCCAAGGTCCACCTGCAGATGAAGAGGCTGAGAAAGAAGGTCCCTTCTACATGGATTTCTCTAAAGAGTTGGTTTTTATTGGGCAGTCCAGAGTTTACTTGAATCTTCCCACAATTATCGAAAATTGTGTTCAGAAGTTGACCGTGGAGTTCACTGATTTCCCGAGTAAGGACTCCCTTTTATTAATGGAATCAAATGTGACTTGAGTTTTGATATGAATAATTGTTAACAATTGCTGAAAATCTTTGTTGCAGCCAAAGAAGAAGACAGGAAAGACCTGTACCCTCTAATCCCAAAGTTTAGTGGAAACGTGATGAATTTCTTCAACTCTGTTATTTATCATTTGGATTGTTTGAGGGACTACGTGCCGCCTAGTCGTCTTGGGGCAGTACGAGTGGCCAAGGAGGAAGTCGCCAACTACCTCACAATCACCTGCAGTTCAAGTAATGTTATTTCCATGTCTATTGATCCATTGACCACGTCTTGTTTACCTATACAATGTTATTTATGCAGAGGATAAAACGCAGGTGATTGTTGGTGGCGCTTCGGACGTTGAAAACGGATCCTGTAGTACTTCAAGTTTCGGTATGGATAAGCCTGGAAGTGGGTTCTCGTTACCGCCTCACAAAGGAATGCTCGCTGCTACGGCTGGTGCTGTTGGGGCTAGTGAAAATAGCAAGAAGAAAGTTAAACGAGTTCCCATGGGGAACCTTTACTGCCCTATTTCGGGGAGAGTGGTGCATACAAGTGGGAATGAGCAGAAGTTCACTTTCTCAACTTTTATGGAAGAATGGAAAATGTGAATGCTTTTTTAATTTGATCCATGTTTGTTTATTTGGACCTGCATTACTTATGGATTGTGGTAATGCGGCGTTTTGTTAATTTTAAGATTGATTTGTCTTTACTTTTCTGTAGCTTTTAAGATTGGCTTGCATTTATGCTCTTAATGTTAGGAATGATTTGTCTTTACTATTTTGTAACCATCAAGACTGATTTGTGGTTACAGTTTCGTAGCTTTTAAGATGGACTTGTAAGCATTTGTTAATTTTAAGATTGATTTGTGGCTACATTTTTGTAACCGTTAAGATTGATTTGTCTTGGTGTTGTTAACTTTTTAGATTGATTTGTCTTCACAGCTTTGTAACTGTTAAGATTGATTTTTGGTTACATTTGGTATTTTTAAGATTGATTTGTCTTCACATTTTTGTAATTTTTAAGATTGATTTGTCTTCACATTTTTGTAATTTTTAAGATTGATTTGTCTACTCTTTTGTAGCTTTTACGATAGACTTGTGAGTGGTTATTAATTTGAAGGTAGGTTGTATTTGACCATGTAATTAAGTGTTGTTAATTTTTAATGACGCTATAATTTTATGTAACATGCATGGGTGGGAGAAGAACTGATTATGTCGGATTTTACTTTGAGGAATAAACATTCTCTAGGTGTACCCTAATGCCTTGCCTTCTAGTGAAAGTTATTTGCATTGATTTGCATACATTTTGGTCTCCAGTTAAAGACCACAACGACTTCTGTACAATGCGGATACTCGAGAGGGGTAGGCTGAGACGAGTCATCGAGTTTGGAGATGTGGGAAACGCGGGAACTGACGTGGACTCTCAGTCCTCACCTAAATTCTTGTTAGTTTCTTGGAAATATTCCTCCGTCCTCAATTAATGATTAAGTCCATGTAGAGCAGTCGAGATTCATCGCAAAGTAAGTGTTAATCGGAGTGGGAATTCAAGAGAAGGAAGGAAGGAAATAAAGATTGCTTGATTTGTGATCTCTTGTGTAGATCAGCTGGTGCTAGTCGACACGTTCTTGTCTCTCTCTCTGTGGACAATCTTGAAATACTAAAATGGGGTCTCGAGTCTACCGCGGGGGCAAGTCCAGTGCAATTAACATGGGTGAGTATTAATTATCACTCAAGGTATTCATTGATTGCCTCATTTTTATCTTGAGAAAGGGGTTTAATGTCTTTTGCAATTTGTTGGCAGACGAGGAGAATCTGGAATCGATGAACAACTCATTAGCGGAAAGCTTATCGGCGAAAGTTGGGCAGCTCAAAAACGTAAGTCTTCTTTATAATTTGAATTGGTTCCTTCTTTATTTTTACTCTTAAATCAGCACCAGGTTATCTTTCACGTATAAATATAAAGATATATCCATAAATAAATAAATAGCGAACTTACACTATGTAAATAAATAAATAAAAAATAAATAATGAACAAAGGTGTAGTAGGGAGCAAGTGGACGTTTCGGGCGTGTGTCAGGTTAGGAAGGAAGGAATGTGTGTTACGTTAACGTTTCGTAAGTAGTGTCAGTCTTTAAGTCAAAAGAGTTATTGATAAGTTGTTTCGTTTTGTTTGTGGTCGTTGTTGTAGGTGGCATTCGATTTGGATCGGGAAGCGCGTGACCACCTTCCGTTGTTGGACGGACTGTCGGACGAGATGGAGTCGGGGTCAATTCGGTTGGGAGGATCGTCAGGACGGTTACGAAGTTTGGGTCGGACGAGAGGAGTGACGGAGAGGAAGTTGACGTGCTACGTCGGTCTCTTTGTCGTCATGTTGCTCGTATTCCTCTACTACTTCCTCATTCCTCTCACGTTCAGTTGAATGTGTCGTCGTCGTACACTAAACCGCCGCCTTCCGTCTCCAAAGAAGGAAAGACTGCAGGAGAGTCTGCACTACAAAACAAGTCTGATCATTACCATCTCCGTTTAATGCTTTATCGTGTATAAGGGAACGGCACACGTTTTTGTCGTCGTCGTCGTTCCTAAGACTCCTCTTCCGTTGTTGTTTCATAATCGATATAAATACTGTTATTAGGATAAGCCAAAGTGAAAGAGTAAAAGGAGAGAGAGATAAATTAGATGAGAGTTGGGAGATTAGTTCGGCAGTGTTTCCTACGATGGTGCAGAGGGGGAAGCCGAGGGAGTGGATTGCAAAGCCCAGTGGGCTGGATTCGGATGATACGCCCATTATAAATCGCATATGGTGGGCCCAAGGGAGGGCGAAGAACGACACGATGTGTGTCACTACGGCGGAACGCTTCATGGCTTCAACGAGAGGGGTGGCGAGGATGTGGTAGCCCTAGAACGTTCATACATTTGTGTATTAGTATTAGTGTCGATAGGAGGAATGGATAAGCATTTATTTAAGTATAAGAAGGGACGTACGGTCAAAGTGCGTGGGTGGGTCTTCTCCATGACTTGTCCGAATGCAGAGTCAGCGAGGAAAGTTTCCATGTCCATGTATCCTTGTTTCCAGAGTTCGGTGCAGATGATTGTGGTCTCAGAGAAGACTCTGCCAAGGAGAGATCCACATGAGCCGAATGTTCCTACGAAGCACGGACCTGTGCACGCGGCAGGCACTGCGCCCAAGGGGAGACGTCCAAGGACTAAAACGCACATTGCACATCCCGTCGTGGATCCCACGCATGAACCAACGAAAGGTTTGGCTGCCTTGAGGATTTGACGGAGTTCAGGGAGTTTGGAGGTTGGGGACGGTGCGGGAGTTGTGGAGACTTCGGCGGCGGCTGCGACGGACGTGTCTTGACGTCTGAAATGGAAAGAAGACACATTAAGAAACGTGGCGTTCAATGTGGAAATGAGCATATTATTTCATATGAGGAGTGGGGACTGACCTTAAGTAAAGGGGAGTGGTCGCGGTGGCAGTTCCTCCGTAAGCATTGTAATTAGGAAATTGGTAATAATAATCATTCTGCGAGTTTTCCTTAGGCTGAGCCCAACGATTATTGTTATTATTATTGTTATATTGATACCACGACTGACGATTGTTCTCTATTCCATATTGAGACGTAGGGAGTTCCGCAGCGCTTCGACGTTGACGACGTGCGACATTTGTACGGAAGCATTTGAGAGGATGGCTTGGCTTTGTATCAGGAGTGCATGCGATTTGCATATTACTTGTGGTTAGAACGTCGTCGTCGTCGTGATTCTCTCGTTCTGTGTCGTTTGTTGGTGGTGGTGACGTGGTTGACGTGGTCTCGTCATTGTCGTTAGGGTGAATGCAAAAGAAACTGAATCCAAATCCGTGTTGGTGGGGAAGGAGCATGCTTTGAGGGAGCGAAGATTCTTTAAAGTAATAGTTGTAAGCCATTTGATTGTATGGATCGTGGGTAATGACGTTCATGATGTGCTCCACACAACCGACGTCCTTTTTCGACTTGTCAGCGATGTGTCGAAGGTCATCAGCGTGGAGAATTGTCGCGGTTGAGACAACTTCTTCTCGTATGTAGAATTGTTTCTCGAGTGTCTCCGTAACGGCGATGGTGTCCTCGAGAATCCACGTGGATGGTTGGAGGAGAGTGACATTCTGTGATGATAAGTCTGGCACTGCGGAAACGCCGAAGAAGACGCCGTCTCGACGGTAGCCCTCTTCGTCAAAGATTATTTCTCCTGAGAGGCCAGTTAATGAGGAGGAGGAGGGGTTTTTATTGTTACGGACGGTCTGGACGGCAATCCATGCAGCGTCGTGGGCTAAGATGGACGTCAGGATTCGTGGATTCGCCCCTAAAGAGGAAAAAGAACGCGTTACATTTTACATTTTATTATTATGAACGTTACAAGCATGTGGCGTTTGCATTAAGACATTATTAAGAGGCAAATGATTTTTGTTGTTGTTGGAATCGGGTCAAAATCAGAATATAACATGAGGAGAAGATGAGACGTCCATTACACACAATGATGCACACAATGCAAATGGTTTTGTTTAACCGAGCCATGATGATGATGTGTGTTAATGAGTTGTACTTAGCATAGTAATATGTGTGAGAATTGAGACCAATATTGATATATGAATATCTCACCTGCATAAGAAGTGAGTTCACGGAGCATTTTACGTCTTTCTGGGTTGTCCCATCCGAAAGAACCGGCGTAGTTGACAGTGTAGAGGCCAAAGAGTGGATTGAGGTCTGAGAGGAGCTCGGCGTACTCGTGTGGCGAATCTGATGATGATGATGATGAAGGGACGACGACGTTCCCGTTAATGTGCGAGACGGTATTGTTAGCTGCAGTTGAGTTATTGGCAGATGATGAATCGTCTTGGTGATCAACGTGATCATACGCCCATTCCTCATGGTCCAGAATATTCGGAGAGAACCAACCGATTTGCATGTGCTTCTTTTGTCCAGCGAGGCTCATGGCTGCTCTGCTTCCAGTCGACGCTAACATGAGAACTCCTATCTTCGATGAGTTAAATGCTTTCTGGGGTCGAATGTGATTAAGGAGGGACTGGTGTTCGGTGAAACCTTCTTCATTCACCCCGTTTCCATATTCATTAAGGATTTTAGAGAAGGCTTCGAGATGAGCGGGGTCGTCTATGTAGATTGGGTTGGTAAAGGTGATTGGACTGAGTCGGTCTGCCCCAGAAGCTACAAAGTGATTGAAGAATTCAATTTGACTGGGGACGTTCCGGTCGAGAACGGGAATGAGAACTTGAATTCCGAATTTCTGGACTCGGCTCATCACAGCAGTGGCAACGGCACGGGGTTTCATTTGCATGGAAAGCACTTTCACTTGAACGTTGTCCGTGTGTACGGAGGGGAGGATGAGACGGGGGCTTATAACGGTGAAAAGGTCGGGAGGAAAGTCGCGTTTCTTATTGACGAGGACGGTACGGTCGAAAGATGAGACTAAGTTAGTTAGGCCGTCACTTGGGAGAAGGCACACGACTGTGGACGTCTTGTTTCTCAAGAGCCATTGAGATACAATGTCAAGTTTAGTCGATTTCGGCACTACGGGGGGTACGTCGTCCTCGTCGACTTTTGCGATATCGATGAACTGGGGATTTAAGTCATTTATTGAATCCGAAGAGCGTAAGGATACGAAGACAGCTTTAGCTAATTCGGATTGGAATTCTTTGTCGATTCCTCCGGAGTCGTAGATAACACCGATGTTCCCCGATTTACGGGGTTTTTGGAAAGCGTCACTATGGGCAAAGTTATCTGGGGGCATTTTGGAGCTATCACTAAGTGTATTTGGGGGGAATCGCTGTTGTTGTTGGAAAGTGTGAATTGCTCCAGTAGTTCTGGAAGGGAGGAGCGCAGTGATGACGAAGATAGCGACGGACAGAGCGAGGGGGCGCATTCTCGAGTCTTTTAGTGGGAGATGCGAGTGAAGAAAGTGTCAAAAGTGAAATGAAGTGGGGAAAGGTAGTCACGGGGCTTTTGAAAGCAGAGTGGAAGGAGTCTCGGTGGACGTGAACAATGTGAACATAGCGTACGTGAATGTGTGAGAGACTATTTTGGTAGTGAACCGGAAATATCTGGAAGAAGTGTCTCTTAGACGAAGAATAAGAAGGTCACGCCGATGTGGTGATGGTTAGCTTATTACGGGACTACTACTGGACGTCCGCTCGTTGTGTCTGTAGCTTTTATACGCGGCTGCTCTACTTGGGTGAACCGTTTTACACTTTGTTGTTACTACATTCCTCCAAAGTGGTAGAACAAATAGACACTCACACACACACGCTACGCTTCTAATGATCTTCTGGGGCTTTTTTGCATTTTTATGGCACTGTGACTTGATGACGATCCGCAATGAAAGTTGTTAAACATACAGAGAGACAGTGTAAGTTCACTTTTTAAGATATTTCACTCCACTGGCGACTAGATGTGACCATAGGTCGTCCTGAATATATCGCGTCAAGTTAATATGCAGGAAAAGTAATTAACAATGAACTACACACACACACACACATTAAGTAAAGGGAAGTCAGACTAATTGGAGTTTTGGGACGTTTGTCCCCATTTATAATAAACCTGGGCAAATGCCTCAACGTTAGCAATTAAGTGCGTGTTTTAGTAGGTTTATGAAATGTCAATAATATTAAAAGATGCGAATATTTTCATATGCGATTGAGTAGAAAGTAAGATTAAGGATTGATATTCATGTATGCGTCATGCACGTTAAGCTGAACGAAAGTCTTGAAATGAGATTTCTGTGATTGATTGTTGTTATTATTGGAATTTCTGGATTGGTTAAAGGGAAAGACGAGGAGGGGGACGTGAGAAAGGAACACTGACCTGGTTCAAGGTGGTTTCTAAAATTGAATGTTACAGTTATAAAGGAGGAGGAAGGTTGGGTTGTGAGCAGGCTATTTTTGGTCTGGACTGTTAACCTTAAGAAGAAATGTAGGTCAAGTGAAAGGACGAGAATTCCAGGTGAGAATTTTTATTCAATACTTTACATTATGACACGTTATTCCTATTATTATGACATGTGTGTATGTAAGAAGACGAGTTTATAATACTAAGACTAAAAGGCCGTTGAAATGATACGTGAACGTGGCGTAACGTAAAGTGCGCGTTTTTAGTGTGTGAAGAAGCAAAAATAAATGACTGGTTGATAAGGTAACTTCTGCAAGTTCAATTAATTAGGAAGTCTATTGTATCGAGTATATCATGATAATCACACACGAATCGAAAAGCTGCTTCTTTGACGACAACAATTAATGACTTAATGAGAATGATAAACGGAGTAGTCTTAATAAGTACACATGGACGTAGAGTTAATGTGTGGTAAACTAATAATTATTGCCATCGATTCGTCTTATTTGTTTTAGCCTTAGTTTGCATTTAGATTGCGTGGTAACACCGGGAGGGGATTTTTACGACGTTGAAGTGCAACTCATCATTGCATTTAAGTACTAAACTAGGAATTGCTGCGGCTCTTAAGCTGCCTATGGAAATAAATGGCGTGAAATTAGAGAAAGCGATGTTATTCGGAAGTACATTAAGGATATGATGCCAATTGTAGAGAGATTAAGGGTTCTTGGTGGTGAGTTGAGTTAGGCGGGAGTTCCAGGAGCGGATTCGTGCGTGAAAAGTACTTTGAATTTTGGAGAGAGGTTCCTTCTTTGAATCTGAGAGAAGATTAAGTGAAGAGAAGTTAATAGTGTTACGGGGGGGAGGAGAGTCTCAGTCGGAGTTGTTACCAAATCCCTCGAAAGCCATGCCGAGTTCTTCGAGGATCATTCCCATGGGCGTTGGGTGGATCCGAATCTTCTCCTTCAGGTTCGAGAGCTTGTTCTTCACGTCCCGCAGGCGCAACGACGCGTGGATGAAGATGGCTAACAACACATTAAGTAGAGTAATTAATAGGATACTAATAATAAGAGATTAGTTAATTGTAGATAAATTGATGGACGTACCGACGAAGGGAAGGAGGATTCCAAAGACGAAGACGAGGACAGAGCCGATTAAGGAGATGACAAAGTAGCCCCCGCACAAGATGATCAGAAGACATACTGCCAAACATTACAACAAAGCTTTCGTTAATATGTTAGTTAAGAGGGGGGGGGGGGGGTGGAGGTCAAAAGGTGATTGATTACCTTGGGGGTAACTGGTCTTGAAGTTACGCACTACGCGTTGGTTCTTAGTGAGGTAGTTGTACCCGAAGAGCAGGGCCGTCACGACGCACAGGCCCATTAACATGTCCGCTGGATTCAGAACCCTACACAGGAAGAGATAGAGACCATTAAGCATATTAATAGGAAGGAGAAAGGTTAAAAGGTTAAGGGTGACTGACCCCACAACAAGGAAGATGATGATGGCCGTGAGGAAGTAATTGGTCTGGTAGTAAATGAGGTTCTCCTTAATCCGATTGGCCCATCGTTCGAGGTCGCCCACCGCCGGCACTTGGAAACGCGCGTCCTTCAGGATAAAGTCGTCCAGGGTCCTCAACGGCTCTAGCTTTATGGCGTCCATGTCGATGTGCAATTTGCTGGAAGACAATAAATAGACAAAGAAGTAT
>Ga0194135_10000591_pt1 | contig 21335 bp, 19 predicted proteins | sample LitLau_LLRF_2013_FD_134024 | JGI IMG/M metagenome (GOLD analysis project Ga0194135, IMG submission 134024) | Freshwater sediment microbial communities in response to fracking from North America - Little Laurel Run_MetaG_LLRF_2013 (version 2) | ecosystem: Environmental > Aquatic > Freshwater >...
GGCCCATGGGCCCGGCCAGGTTGGAGTTGGCAAAGCTCAGGAAGTCCGCGTCGTAGGCCCCCTGGATGCTGATGAAAGACGAGGTGTTGACGATGGTCAGGAGCATGCCCAGGTAGAACCGCGGCTGCACCGTCAGGGTGCCGACGCAGATAAAAGGTACGGCGAAGGCCAACACCAGCATCGGAAAGTCGTGCAGGTTGGGCAGGATCAAAAACAGGTAGAGGCTGGCGAACAGCACCGACATCGCGGTCCAGAAGAAGAACCGGTAGATCTGCGGCGCCGGATCGTCCATCGAAGCGAAGAAGCTGCAGGCCACCGCCGCGAGGATCACCGCGCTGCCGCCGTCGGTCCAGCCCAGCAGGATCCACAGCACCGAGGCGACGATGATCGCCAGCACCGTCGAGCCCGCCGAATACAACATCAGCCCGCGGTCGAGAAACGGCGTCAGCCGGCCCAGGCGCCAATGCCGGTAGACCGCGCGCCAGGTGTCCTGGCTTTCGCACTGGATGGCGTGCTGCAGGCTGCGGCAGTCCTGCCAGAGGTCGATCCACTCGCCGAGGCGATACAGGGCATTGGAGAACAGCAACTGGCGCCGGTCATCCAGGGCTTCGGCGCTGGGCTGCAGGGCTTCAAGCTCGCTGCGCAGGGCTTGCCAGTGCTCCACCGAGGCGTCCCGGGCGGTGCCTTGCAACCAGGCCTCGGCCTTGGTCAGCAAGGGGGCAAATTGCGCCACCAATTCGGGGGTGCGCCGCTCCAGGGCATACAGGGCGTCATCCAGGGCATCCACCACTGGCAGCAGGTGGATCATCCGCCCGCGCAACTCCTTGGTGTTGCGCACCGTCTGTGGCCGGGCGCCTTCGTGGGGCAACTGGCCGATCATCAACTCCAGGCTGTTGAAGGTGGCCACCATCGATGTGCGCAAGGCGCTGACTTCTTCAGGCTGGACGTTACGGGCCAGGAAGCGCTGGCTGTAGAGCGCGGCATCGGCGAACCACTTGCCGGCGGAATCGACGAACACCGGGGCCAGCCGCCGGGGCCAGAACAGGCTGCCGATGACCGCCGCGCAAATGATGCCGAGGAAGATTTCCTCGGTGCGCGCCTCGGCCACATCCCACACCGCCAGGGGGTTGTCCACCACTGGCAGGGCAATCAGCGGCAGGGTGTAGCCGGCCAGCATCAGCGCGTAGTTGTTGGCGGTGCGCAGGTGCATGGACAAGAACAGCAGGATCCCGGTCCACAGGGCGATGATCAGCACCAGCACATAGGGACTCTGCACAAACATCGGCACCAGCAGCACCGCCGCCGCCGCGCCGAGAAAGGTACCGATCGCCCGGTACAGCGCCTTGGAACTGGTGGGGCCGACAAAGGGGCTGGAGACGATGTACACCGTGGCCATGGCCCAATACGGCCGCGGCATTTGCATGAGCATGGCGATGTACAGGGCGATCATCGACGCGGCGAAGGTGCGCACGCCGTAGAACCAGTCCCGCGCCGGGGGCATGCCGGTAAAGAAGCCTTTCAAGATGGCAGCACCGGCACATGGCTGGCGGACTCGAAGGCGCGAATCACCCGCAGCGCCGCTTCCAGGTCGCTGCTGCTGATGCCTTCCAGGACTTCATGGCGCAGGCGTACCAACTCGCTTTCCACCGCCTGCACCAGCTCGCGGCCGCTGTCGGTCAGGCTCAGGCACTTGGCCCGACGATCGTGGGGGTCTTCACTGCGGCACACGTAGCCGGCGCTGCACAGTTGATCCAGAAGGCGTACCAGCGACGGGCTTTCCATCCCCGCGGCCTGGGCCACGGTGACCTGGCGCACGCCCTCGCCCAGGCGCCCGATCATCAGCAGAGGCACCGCGCAGGCTTCGGAAATACCGAAATTGACCAGGGTGGTCTGGCAGATCCGCCGCCAATGCCGCGACGCGACCACCATGCCACTGCTGATGTTCATGTGGAGTGATTCAAGGGAGTTGGGCACAAGACTGTTCGCACACTGTTAGTTTGCTAACTATCAATATGGCATCGACGAATAAATCCAGTCAAGTTTTGTAACAAATACCTCGGCCAAGCCTTGGATCCAGCGCCTGCAAAACAGAGAAAGTACTGAAAAGGTATATACTTTTTCAGTACTTTTTGAGGAGCACGCTCATGCCCAAGCACGCCATCTTTACGATGAAACTGGAAACTGAACTGCGGGATCAGTTTATGGCGGAGGCACAGGCCGCACATCGCCCAGCCTCACAGATCGTGCGTGAGTTGATGCGCGAATTCGTGCAAAAACAGCACGAATCCCGGGAGTACGAGGCCTTCCTGCAACAGAAAGTCCTGCTGGCTCGAGCCTCCGTAGACGCTCAACGCGGGCACAACCATGAAGAGGTAGAGGCAGAGTTCGCTGCCCGACGCGCTCGGGCATCGAGGCTGGAATGAAGGTTGTCTGGGTTCCCGAAGCCGTACAGGACCGCATGGATATCTGGGACTACCTGCATGCACTCAACCCGAGGGCTGCGGTCGACATGGACAAGCGCTTCAGCGAATGCGTCGGTCATCTGATCCTCAACCCGCAGATCGGCTCCATGGGACTGGTGGCAGGAACCCGCGAGCTGATTCCCCACCCGAGCTATCGCCTGGTCTATCAGATAAGCCAGGACCACGTCTGGATCCTGGCCCTGGTCCACACCGCTCGCCAATGGCCGTCACCGACCTAGCCCCCGCGCCCCTTCCTCAACAACACATCCAACTGATCCACCACCTCGGCCCAGTCCGCATCATCGAGCACTTCCGTGCGCAGGAAGTCCGCCTGGCTCTTGCTCCAGAAGAACGCATCCGCCAGGTGCAACTCCGGTTTCAGCGGCGAATGGGTGGCGATGAAACGATCAATACTCTCCGGGTCATCGGCCAGCCCCAACTGCTTGAACAGCGCCGGCAGATTGTGGGTCGGTGCTTCCATGGTCAGGCTCCTGATCAGTGCGAGACTTCGCAAACCTCGGCGTGGGGCACCAGCTTCAGGTACTGGGCCACGCTCATGTGCACCAGGTTGTGGTGGTTGCCGGCTTCCAGGTAGATGTCTTTCTGCCGGGTCAGCAGCGGGTCGATCACCACGTCCAGCCCATAGGACTCGCCCAGGGCCGGCACCGCGCCGCGCTCGCAATCGTTGAACAGGTGGGCCAGGGTGCTTTCCCGGGTGATCTGCCATTCACCGCTGCCGCGCACCTTGCTGAGGTCCAGGTGACGGCTGGCCGGCAACACCGCCATCAGGTAGTGGCCGTGGTGATCGTCGAGGACCACCGACTTGGCCACCCGCTCCGCCGGCACCCCCGCCACCCGCGCCGTTTCCAGGCTGCTGGCGGAATGGGGATGGCTCACCAGATCAAACTCGCAGGCGGCCTGTTCCAGGCTGCGTTGTACGGTTCTTGCCATACGCATGATGCACCTCAGCGCCCCGCGAAGGGGACAGGACTGTGACTCCTGAAGCAAGTCTAGGTCGAGCTGCAAGACTCAAGGCCCCGAACTTCCGAACGGCACTCTGCACGCTCATTGCCCGGCGCAGGACACGCCTGTCACCGAACCACAGAGGACAAACAGGCGGGCCCGGGTACCGCCCGCGGCGAACTGACCGACCTTGTGCCAGCCCTGTGGCAACGGCGCGAACTCCTCGGACTGATCGTCCGAACCCACCAGCCAGTAGCGCCCGTTGCCCACTGGCAAGGCGCTCAACTGATCCAGGTAGACCTGCTCCGGGTGGTCGATCAGGGTACCGAAACCGTAGGCGTTCGGCCTGCTGGAGGCACCGCCCGGCAGCGGCGGCGTATAGAGCATCGGCTGGGCATCAGTGCGGTTGTAGTAGAGGTAGCTCAGGTACCAGAGCATGTCGCTGATCACAATGCGGTCGCCGGCGACGTAGTGCCGGTTGACGTAGTCGACCATCACGCTGATCTGATCGTTGGCGTCGACATCGACGTTGTTTTTCAGCCCCACCGCCTCCAGCCCGACAAACCCCAGCAGCAACCCCAGCGCCACCAGCCGGGCCGATTTGAGCCAGCGATCGACGAGCACCGCGATGATCATCGGCAAACCCAAGGCATAGGCGGTCAGGTAGCGCTCGATAAACACCGGCGAGGCGAACGACACCGCAAACACCAGCAACAACGGCACCAGGGTGAAACTCGCCAGCAGCCCGCCAAACCGGGCAGGCGCACCGTCACGCCAGGCCAGCCCCCCGCAGACCGCCAGCAACAGCAGCGGCATGCCCACGAACAGCACCCCGGGCAGGTTGTCGCCCTCGTCCTGGATCAACAACTGCCAGACCATCGCCGGCAGCGACGACCAGGTCACCGGAGGCTCCCAGCCGACATCGCCATTGGCCTTCAACTCGTCCATGTGCCGGAGCAGGTCGAGCAACTCCGGGACCCAGGGCAGGTACAGCAGCACGATCGCCGCATTCGCCAGCCACCAGGCCGGCCGGCCTATCAGACGCCCGCCGCCCTCGGCGCGCACGCCCGACACGGCCAGGTACAGCCAGTGCGCCAGCACGCAGAAGGCCGTGAAGTAATGGGTGTAGAAGGCCAGGGTCATCAGCAGCGCGTAGCTCACCAGATAGCCCCGGCGCGAGGGCTGGCGCAGCCAGTACACCAGGGCCAGGGTCGCCCCCAGCAGCAACAGGCCGAGCAACGCATACATGCGCACTTCCTGGCTGTAGCGCACGGCCGTGGGCAGCAGGGCCAACAGCACACCGGCGAGAATCGCCGCGCGGCGGGTCGCCAGGAGCGCCACCAGCCAGACCCCCAGCCCTACGGTGACGATCCCCGGCAGCGCGCTGAAGGTGCGAATGGAAAAGATCCCGTCGCCAAACAGTTCGATCCAGCCGCGCAACAGCATGAAATACAGCGGGGGATGCACGTCGCGAGCCGCATGAAACCAGATATCGCCCAGCGAATACTGACTGAGCACCAGGCTGGAGCCTTCGTCGCCCCAGATGGCCGCCGCGGTCAGGTCGTAAAAGCGCACGGCTGCCGCCAGCAGCAACACCGGCAGCACCCAGTACTCAAGCACCCGGCGCATCAGGCGCTGCACGCCCTGCTGCGGAGGCACGACGGCCTGCTCTTGCAAACGCCCGATCAACTCCGGCGCTCTGCGAAAATCCATTCCTTGCTCCCCATAAATTCGCATGATCTGGTCGCTCAAACCCCGACAGCATCGTCCTTTGCCTAAAAAACCGCAAAGCACAGACACAGGGGTAAAAAGCCGCTCATCGAATGTCATGTGCGGCCCCTGCCAATTACCCACTGACCCGCATGACCCAGGATCAGGCCCGGCCATCACCGGCAATGGATGAACATAGACCGGAACACAGCAAAGTCGCGTCACAACACGGCAGATTTTCTATCCGGTCGTAGGTGCCGGTCGGTGCCTTCTGTATGATTTTCGCCACACTCGGAACCGGCCCTCATGGCTTTTCTGAATTAAGGACAATTCATGCGCAAGCTTCTGCTCTCGGCCTTGACCCTCACCGCCCTATGCTCCGGCCAGGCCCAGGCCAGCTCGGACGACATCTGCTCACCGACCTGGAAGCTCTATGCCAACCAGTTGGACAATTGCAGCAACCTGCCCTTTCTCAGCCCGGGCAACGACAGCCGGGTCAACCTGCGGCTGCTGCTGGCCGACCAGGGCAGCCTGCCCCTGACGCCCCGGCCCCTGATTCAGGGTGAAGTAGGCCTGGGCTACGGTCCCGTGCCCTTCATGCACTATCGCCTGCACCCGGCGCCGCCCGAGCTCGACCCCGACACTGGCAACCCACCCAAACCCGGCCCATCGCCCGCGACCGAGCAGCTCGACAGCCTGCTGCAGGCCGTGGGCCTGCGTCGCGCCAATCAGGAAACCGCCGGCGACGGCTTTCTCTCCGGAGAAGGCAGCCGCTGCCGCAGCAACTCGGACGCCAGTGCCCTGGCGTTTGTCGAGCAGCTCGACCAGGCGCCACTGAGCCCGGAAGAACGCCAGGCCCTGGCCGAGGCCCGGGTGCAACTGCTGGCCAGCTGCGACTGGAACGCCAGCGAAATGAGCAAGCTGCTGCCGGGCAACCTGAACTCGGCGGCGGCCAAGGCGTTCGCCGGCTACCTGCAGGCCGCCGCCGACTTCTACAGCGGCCGCTTCAACGAAGCCGGCAACGGTTTTGCCGCGCTCAAGGACAATCCCCAGCCCTGGCTGGCCGAAACCGCGGCCTACATGAGCCCGCGCACCCTGCTCAACCTGGCCCAGCAGAACGCCTTCGATGAATGGAGCATGGTCAATCTGGAGCATGTGGACAAAGCCGTCCTGCAACAGGCCGGCGCCGGTTTCGAGGCCTACCTGAAGACTTATCCACAGGGCCGTTACGCCGTATCCGCCAGAGGCCTGATCCGCCGTGTGCACTGGCTGGCGGGCGACACCCAGGCCCTGGCCGATGACTACGCCCAGCAACTGACCCAGGCGCCCGGCACCCCGCGCAACATGCCTCTGGACGACCTGGTGGAAGAAGTCGACTACAAACTGCTGAGCCTGCCCGAAGACCACTTCAAGGCTCCGCTGCTGCTGGCGGTCAAGGACCTGATGCGCATGCGCGGCGCTCCTTCGGCACCTCTGACCCGGGACGCCCTGCAACAGCAGAAGGCCCTGTTCGCCAGCCAGCCGGCGCTGTTCGACTACCTCCAGGCCGCTTTCAGCCTGTATGTCGAACAGCAACCGGCGGCGGCACTCAAGCAACTGCCCAGCCAACTGCCGACGCAACTGGACTACCTGAGCTTCAGTCAGCAGACCCTGCGCGGCCTGGCCCTGCTGGCCCAACAGGACTGGAAAGGCGCCGAGGCGCTGTGGCTGCAACTGCTGCCCCTGGCCCAGCAACCGCTGCAACGCGAACAGCTGGAACTGGCCCTGGCCTTCACCTACGAGCGCAGCGGGCAGTTGGCCAAGGTGTTCGCCGCCGACTCGCCGATCAAGACTGCCCAGGTGCGCGCCATTCTCCTGCGCCAGGTGGCCTCTCCCCAACTGCTGCGCCAGCAAGCGCAGAAGGCCGAGTCGCCAGCGGAACGCAACGCCGCGCGTTTTATCCTGCTGTACAAGGACCTGACCCGCGGCCAGTACGCGGCCTTCGGCAAAGACTTCGAGCAACTGCCGCCCACCCTGCCCGACGCTAGCCTTGCCGCCAGCCTGGGCTACATCTACCTCGATACCCCGCCGTTGCAGGACTTCCACTGGAATGGCCCACAGCCCGAAGAAGAAAAACCCGACTACCGCTGCCCAAGCCTGTTGGAGACGGCCGCCCTCCTGCAGCGTGACCCGAAAGCCCCGGCCGGGCTGCTCTGCCTCGGCGAGTTCATGCGTTTCAGCGGCTTCGACCGCATGCCCCTGGACACCCCGCCACCGGCCCAGAACCTGGGCGGCACCCAGGACACGTTCCCGGGCAAGCCGTTCTCGCGGCTCGACGGCTATCAGGTGGTGATCAACAACCCCAAGGCCAGCCGTGACGATCGCGCCTACGCGCTGTACCGAGCCATCAACTGCTACGCCTCCTCGGGCCATAACAACTGTGGCGGTGCCGGTGTCGAGCCCGCCGTGCGCAAGGCCTGGTTCCGCCAGTTGAAGACCAAGTTGGGGGATACCCAGTGGGCTCAGTCGCTGCGTTACTACTGGTAGGCAAGCGCCTGGGCTATGGCCTGCTGCTGTGGCTGTGCTGGGCAACGCCGGCCAGCGCGGCAGTGGACGCCGCCGACTACGACGCCTTCTGGCTGTGGAGCGGGGTCAAGACCCAGCCGGTGCTGGGCCAGGCCAGGACCCTGTACCTCCTCCAGGGCCAGATCAGCCGTTCGCGACGCCACCCAGCCAGCGGCGTCCAGCTCATCGCCCAGGGCCTGCCGGTGTCGCGCCTGCCCCAGGAGCAGGTATGGGTGGTGTACCGCGCCCACACCCTGGCCTGGACCGAGCCGGTGTATCGCCAGTTGTTCGGCCAGCTGCAGCGCTGGCAGGCCACGGGCACACCGGTGGTGGGCATCCAGATCGACTTTGACAGCAGCACCCGCGACCTCGAACGCTACGGCCATTTCCTCCGCGACCTGCGCCAGCGCCTGCCCGCCCAGTACCGCCTGAGCATCACCGGCCTGATGGACTGGGGCAGCAACGCCGACCCGCAAGCCATCGGCCAGCTCAAGGGCGTGGTGGACGAAGTAGTGGTGCAGACCTACCAGGGCCGCCGCAGCATCCCCAACTACGCCAGCTACCTACCGCGCCTGGACCGCATGGGCCTGCCCTACAAGGTCGGCCTGATCCAGGGCGGTGACTGGCAGGAACCCCAGGCCCTGCGCGACAGCCCCTGGTTCAGGGGCTATGTGGTGTTTTTGCAGAATCCTCAGCCTGAGTCCTGAATCCGGTGCAATAAGTGCTCACAGTAATACCCATGGATGCCCTTGATCCTCGAAGCCTGCTGGGGCAAAACGGTCCCTGCGGAGTTGATGTACCAGACAGCCATTTGCCATTCCTCACTCGTCGGACAAGGATTGACCCCCACGAGTACAGGCACTAGGCTCGACCTCACAACTCAACCCCGTACGCAGAGATTAAGTTCGCTGGCCGTTGGGGTGAAAAAACCGGCCCAGGCCGGTTTTTTCGTTTCCAGGGAATGGAATAGTGCGCACGGCCTTTTTTGTCGACGGCTACAACCTGTTCTACGGGTTGCTGGCGGACACCCCGTTCAAGTGGCTCGACCTGCCCGGGTTGCTGACCCATATCGTGCAGATCGAGAACCCCGTCAGCCGACTGGTCTCGGTCGACTACTTCACCTCTTCGGTCAAACCCCGGCTGGCCACCCGCGGCCGGGCCTCCAAGGAAGCACAAGACACCTACTTGCGGGCCTTGAAAGCGCGCCAGGTCAATGTGCACCTGGGTCGCCACCAGCTTGAACCGGCCAAAGCCCCGCGCTTCATCGATAAAACCGTGGGAGCTTCGCGCCAAGACACGGTGGACATCTGGAAACTCGAGGAAAAGGAAACCGATGTGCACCTGGCGATCAGCATGTATCGCCTCGCGGCCAGACAGCTGCTGCATCCTCCAGGCGAGCGCATCGAACAACTGGTGCTGGTCTCGGGGGATACCGACATGACACCGGCGCTGCGGGCCATTCGCGAGGACTTCCCGGACGTGACCCTTGGCGTGATCCTGCCTCACCGGCCACAGTACCCGCGTCCGCAACCCGGCTCCCTGAAAGCGCAGGCCCACTGGATGCGCCGGGTCGTCACCGCCGAGGAACTGCAAAAACACCAGTTCCCCGAGCGAGTCACGACCCGCAAGGCGCCCGCGATCAAACCGGACTATTGGTGAGCCCCGACGGCAGCGGGCTTACCAGTCATAGGTCAAACTCGACACCATGGTCCGCCCCTCACCGTAGTAGCAGTCCCAGATGGTGGTGCAGTTGGCGACGTAGGTCTTGTCGGTGAGGTTCTTCACGTTCAGCGCCAGCTTCACGCCCTTCCATTGCAGCGGCGATTTTTCCAGGTCGTAGGTCAGGCTGGCGTCGTACACGGTGTAGGACGGGATCTGAAAGGCGCCGTCGTAATCAGTGCCATAGCTGCCCTTGACGTAGCGGGTGCCGACGCCCGCGCCCAGGCCCGCCAGCGGCGTGTCGCCAAGGATCGTGTAATTGAGCCACAGCGAAGCGGTCAGCGGTGGCATGCCTGCCGGGTGACGCCCCTCGCGACCTTCGTTGTCCTTGGTGTACTTGATGTCGTTGCGCGACGCCGAGGCAATCAGGTCCAACGATTCGCCGAGGCTGGCCTTGGCTTCCAGCTCGATGCCGCGGGAACGAACCGCGCCGCTCTGGACGCTGCGCCCAGGGATGACCAGGTCAGGCGTCAGGATGTTTTCCTGGTCCAGCTGGTAGGCCGATACCTGGACGAAGCTCTCCTGGCCCGGTGGCTGGAACTTCACCCCCACTTCGTACTGTTTGCCAGTGGACGGCTCGAAAGCGCTGCCCCCGATGCTGGTGCCACTCAACGGCAGGAAGGATTCCGAATAGCTGACAAAGGGCGCCAGGCCATTGTCGAACAGGTACACCAGCCCGCCACGCCCGGTAAAGGACTGGCTCTTGGCATTGGTGTGCTCGCCGTTGAGCGGCGTCTTGTTATCGGTTTCCGCCCAATCGTTGCGACCGCCCAACACCAACACCCATTTTTCGTACTTGATCTGGTCCTGCACATACAGGCCGGTCTGAGTGATGGTGTTGTCCCACTGATGAGGGTTGCCGAAATTCAGCGACTGACCGTAAGTGGGGGTGAACATGTCGATGATCGGCGGGTTGAAGTCGTACTTGCCGTCGAACTTGGAATTGAAGTGGTAGTAGTCCAGCCCCACCAGCAGGGTATGGCTGAACGGCCCGGTGTCGAACTGGGCCTGGGCGATGTTATCCACACCATAGACCTTGTTGTGCTGCTTCCAGTCGACGCCGTAGCGGGTCATGTAGCGCTGGTCGTTGAGCCCGGTCTTGGGGTTGCTGACGAACTTGTAGCCGTGCAGCGGCGCGCGGTAGCGGTCATCGACGTCGGCGTAACGGGCGTTCTGCTTCAGGGTCCAGACATCGTTCAGGCGATGGGAGAACTCGTAGCCGAGGACAAACTGGTCGCGATCGTAGGCATTGACCCCGGGCTCGCCAAGAAACAGGTCGCGATCGATCTTGCCGTTGGGGTTGGCGAACACCGTGCCGACGCTGGGCAGGCCCTGGGCCTCGGGCACGTCGTTGTCCTTCTGGAACTGGGCGAACAGCGTCAGCTGGGTGTCGTCATCAGGCCGCCAGGTCAGGCTCGGGGCGATGAACTGGCGCTGACGCTGCACGTAATCGACGGCGTCCTGGCTGTCGCTGGCCAGCCCGGTCAGGCGATAGAGGAACTGCCCCTGCTCATCCAGCGGCCCGCCCAGGTCCAGGGCGATGCTCTTGTGGTCATAGCTGCCGGCTTCCAGCACCAGTTGATGCAAGGGGGTTTCGGTGGGCCGCTTGCTGACCATGTTGACGATCCCGCCCGGCTGGTTCTGCCCGTAGAGCACCGAGGCCGGGCCCTTGAGCACTTCGATGCGCTCCAGGGCATAGGGATCGATCTGCAGGGCGCCGCCGGTACTGCCGCCGCCGTAGGGCAAATGCAGGCCATCGAGGTACATCGGCGTCGGGGAGAAACCACGGGAGGTGGGCTCGTCGAAAATCTTCACCCGGTCGGAAAAGCCACCGCCGGTCATGCCCGGGGTATAGAGCAGCGCCTCGGTCACGCTCTGGGCGCCGCGGGCCTTGATTTCCTTGGCGCCGATCACGTTGATGGTCTGCGGAATCTCCACCAGCGCCGAGTCGGTCTTGCTCCCGGTGGCGCTGCGCTTGGCGACGATTCCCGGCACTGCGCCCCAGGCATTCTCATCGATTTGAGTAACGCCGATCCGGGTCGGTGCCAGTTGCAGGGCGCCGTCCTGGGGTACCGCTTGCAGGCCCCAGCTGGCACCCGTTTGTACCGCCTGCAGGCCACTGCCGGCGAGCAGGGTCTGCAGGCCCTGCGCCACCTCGTAGCGTCCCTGCAGGCCGGCACTGTGCTTACCGGCGGTCAGGCTCGCATCCACCGACAGGAGAATCCCCGCGGCACCGGCAAAACGGTTCAGGACCTGATCCAGATTGCCAGCGGCAATCTGGTAGTCCCGCGCCTGGCTGAGGCTGTCACCGGCGGCCTGGGCAAGGCCCGGGCACACCGGGGCCATGGCCAGCAGCGCGACAAGGGCGTGGCGGCGGGCAGCGGTGCCCAAGGTCAAAATGGATGCTGTGGTCTGGTAAGGCATTCCTGAACTCCCCATGAGAATGCGTCTTGATCGGCTTTCATGGGGTATCCCGAACAACTCGGCAGAACCGACAACGGCCTGGCGAATTTTTATTCACGCGCGCGGCTTGAGGGTCACCCAGTAGCGCGTCACCGCGTGCGCCCGCACCGGCAACGAGCGCTCCAGGGCCGCGAGCACCGCGTCACTGTCCGCCAGGGGAAAGACGCCGGTGAGCAACAGGCCGGCCACCTGCTCGTCGCAGCGCAGCACCCCCGGTCGATAGCGCGCCAGCTCGGTGATGAACTGCCCCAGGGGCTGGCGCTCGGCAATCAGCCGGCCCTCGCTCCAACTGCTGGCGTTGACCTCGGCCACTTGCCGCGGGGCCACCCGCTCAGCGCTGAACCACAGGCGCTCGCCGGCATTGAGTTGCAGGGCCTGGGCATGCCGCGGGCTGACCCGCAACGCCCCCTCGTAAAGATCGACCCGGGTGCCGCCCGCCAGCTCGCGCACGGCAAAGCGCGTACCCAGGGCCTGGATATCTCCGGCGGCGGTTTCAACGATCAGCGGCCGCGATGAGTCATGCCCGCTGGTGAGCAGGATCTCGCCCTCGATCAGGCGAATCCGCCGTTCGCTGGCGGTAAACAGCACATCGACGGCGCTGGCGCTGTTGAGGTCCAGGCGACTGCCATCGCTCAGGGTCAGGTGACGCACCTGCCCGGTGGCGCTGCGCTCCCCGGCAAAGGTCGCGCGCCAGGGCTGGCTGCCTTGCAGCAGATAGCCACTGCCGCCCGCCACCAGCAGCAAGCCGAGCAGCTTCAGCGCCGCCCGGCGCTGCGGATCCGGGGCTTTGGCCAGCAGCACATGGGCGCTGTGCTCCGGTACCCCTTGCAAGGTCTGTTGCAATTGCTGCAAGCGTTGCCAGGCCCGCAGGTGCTCGGGATCGGCCTGTTGCCAGGCCTCGAAGGCCGCGCGCTGCTGCGGGCTCAATTGGCCACCCCAATGCAGCATCAGCCACTCGCTGGCCTGCTCGACGACGCTGGGGGCGATGGGGGCCTGATGGGCTTTCATTCTGCGTAGAGCACCTGGTAGCAGGCCTGGATCGCGCGGGTCATGTACTTCTGCACCGAACTGACCGACACCTCCAGGCGCTCGGCGATCTGCGCATAACCCAAACCTTCGAACTGCGACATGACAAAGGCCTGGCGCACCTTGTCCGGCATGCGATCGAGCATGGTGTCGATCTGCATCAGGGTTTCCAGGATCAGCGCGCGGCTTTCCAGGGAAGGGGTCTGCGGCTCCGGCAGGTGGGCGATGCTGTCCAGGTAGGCGCGCTCGATGCGCGCCCGGCGCCACTGGTCGATCACCAGGTTGCGGGCGATCTGCGCCAGGTAACTGCGGCTTTCCTGGTGCCCGGGAAAGCGCCCCGACAGCAACAGGCGCAGAAAAGTGTCCTGCGCCACATCCGCCGCATGCTCGCGATCGCCCAGGCGCTTGCGCAACCAGCCCTGCAACCAGCCGTGGTGATCCCGATACAGACGATGGAGCTGGGCATTGCCGTCAGTGGTGGCTGGCATGAATGAAACTGCGCACATGATTGAGAGCAATTATCATTACGCTTTTTTCTCAATCCAGGCAAAACGCTTTTCAGGGCGACGGGCTGGCGGCCTGCAACGGGTACACCGACTCCCAGCCGCCGCCCAGGGCCTTGTACAGCCCGACCATGGCCAACGACACCCCGGCGGAGCTTTCCACCCACTGCTCCTGGGTGGCCAGCAAGGCGCCCTGCACGGTCAGGACGTTGACGAAATCCACCACGCCCTCGACGTACTGCTGCTGCGCGGTACGCAGGGCGATCTGGTTCTGCCGCACCGCCTCGGCCAGGCTGTCGCGCCGCAACTGACTGGCGTTGTAGCGGGTCAGTTGATCGTCGATTTCATGCCAGGCCCGCAGCACGGTCTGCTGATAAGCCAGGGCCGCTTCCTGCTGCTGGGCCTCGCGCAGCTGGAGCATGCCCCGCAGGCGTCCGCCGTCGAACAGCGGCAGGCTGAACTGCGGGCCGATGCCGAACTGGCGCGAGCCCCAGCTGCCGAAATCCGCCAGTTGCAGGGCCTGGGAGCCAACGTTGCCGGACAGGGTAATGCGCGGATAGAAATCGCCCTTGGCCACGCCGATGCTGGCCGTGGCCGCGTGCAGCCGGGCCTCGGCCTGACGGATGTCCGGGCGCCGCTCGGCCAGCTGCGAAGGCAGGCCGATAGCCACCCGGGACGGCGCTTGCGGCACGGGGGCGGCACTGGCCAGTTGCTGGAGCAGGGCCTGGGGCGGCTCCCCCAGCAGCAGGCTCAGGGCATTGATCAACTGCGCCTGACGCTGTTGCAGCGCAGGCCGTTGCGCCTCGATGGTGGCGACCTGGGCAGCGGCTTCGGCCACGTCGAGGTCGGTGGCCACGCCGTCGGCCAGGCGCAATTGCGAGAGCTTCAGGCTGTGTCGGGCCACCTCCAGGTTCTGCTCGGTGACTGCCAGGATGTTCTGTACGCCGCGCAGCTGGATGTAGTCCTGGGCGGTTTGCGCCAGCACCGACAGCAGCACCCCGCGTCGATCGTTTTCCGCCACTTCCAGGGTCGCGTCGGCGGCCTCGGTTTCGCGCCGGACCCGGCCCCACAGATCCAGCTCCCAGGCCGCGGAGAAGCCCGCTTCCCAGAGACTGAAAGCCGACTTGCCGCTGTTCCCCGAAGGGTCGTTCAGGCCTTCGGCGCTGTTGCGTTTGCGTGCGTAGCCGCCATTGGCCGAGGTGCTCGGGTAGCGCTCGGCGCTGATCACCTGGCGCGCCGCCCGGCTCTGCTGCAAGCGGCTGGTAGCCAGTTGCAGGTCGAGGTTGTCGCTCAGCGCCCGACGACTCAGGGCCGACAGTTGCGGGTCGTTGAACACCTCCCACCAGCGCTCCTGCATGGGGCTGTCCACCGCCCGGCTGGCGGCGCCTGGCGCAGGCAGCGACCAGGCCTGGACCTGGGTCGCCCGGGGCCGCTGAAAATCCGGACCGACGCTGCACGCGGCCAGGGACAGCAGGCTCAGCGCCAGTAGAGAGCGGAGCCCGTGGCCAGGGAGCTTGCTTGCGTTCGAGTGCGTAGCACTCGCCAGGCAGCCCTGGTCGGCGGCCTGGGCCACCGCGGCGCGCGGTTCCGGGGTCGCTGCGCTACCCAGCGGGAGCAAGCGCCCTCGCCACCAGGCGCCTGTGTGCTTGCGGGGTACGCTGCTCATCGCTGGGTCACCTCGCGCGCATTGGTGGCCGAGCTGTGGGTGTCGACGCTGGCTTCCACCGACATGCCGACCCGCAGGCGCTCGGCCATCGGCTGGTCGGGCTCCAGGACAATCTTCACCGGAATGCGCTGCACCACCTTGGTGAAGTTGCCGGTGGCGTTGTCCGGTTTCACCGCGGCGAAGGTCACGCCGGTGGCCGGGGCCAGGCTCTCGACGCGGCCCTGCAGGGTTTCGCCACCCAGGCTGTCGACCCGCACCTCGACGGTTTGCCCGGCGTGCATGGCGGTGAGCTGGGTTTCCTGGAAGTTGGCCAGTACATAGGCCTGCTGCAAGGGCACCACGGCGAGGAGCTTGCTGCCCGGGGTGACATAGGCGCCGACCCGTACCGCGCGCTCGCCGACCATGCCGTCCACCGGCGCCACGATGCGGGTGTAGGACAGCTCGTAGCTGGCCATTTCCAGGGCCGCCTGGGCCCGCTTCAGGCTGCCTTCGGCGGCGTCGCGCTGGGCGGTGAGGATTTCCACCTGCTTGCGTTCCGCCGCCAGGGCCGCGGTGGCGGTGGCCACGCGGGCACTGGCCTGGTCGATGCGGGTCCTGGCTTGCTGGGCGTTCTGCACCGTACCGGCGCCGACCCCGGCCAGGTGGTTGTAGCGGTTCAGCTCATGCTCGGCAAAGGCCCGCTCGGCCTGGGCCGCGCTCAAGGCCGCCTGGGCCTGGGCAATCACCGAGCTCTGCCGGTCCAGGGTCGCCCGGGCGTTCTGCAGCTGGGCCTTGGCCACAAGGGTTTCGGCATCCGCCGCCTGGGCCGCGGCCCGCAGGTCGCGGTCGTCGATCAGCGCCAGCAATTGCCCGGCCTTGACCTGCTGGTTGTCCTCCACCAGCACTTCCTTGATGAACCCGGCCACCCGCGGCGCCACCAGGGTGTAGTCGGCGGCGATGAAGGCATCGTTGGTGCTCTGCGCGCCAGCGCGGCCAAACAGCCCGGGCACCAGCAGGTACACCAGCACACCAAGGGCGGCCACCGTCGCCACGGCGACGGCGATTTTATCTTTGCTCTGGATCGTCATAAAAACCTTCTCGTTCAGGTCGGCGCCCGCGGTGGATAGGTCCGCGTCGGCAGCCAGAAAATCAGCAGGATCAGCGCGGCAGCCACCCCTGCCATGCAGAAATACAGATCGGCGCTGGTCAGCACCATGGCCTGCTGGTGCAGGCGCTGGGCCAGCCCGGCCACCCGGTCGTCCACCAGGGGCGAGTTGCCCAGGCTGTCCACCAGCATCGTCGAGTGCAAATGCAGGCGGTGGGTGGTCAGCACATCCAGCACCCCGGTGGCGATCACCGCCGCCAGGCCCTTCACGGTGTTGAACCAGGCCGAGGCAAAAGGCCCTTCCAGCGGGGTGATGCTGCCGGTGGAGAGCATCAGCAACGGCAGCACCGCCATCGGCTGGCCGAAGATCTGCAGCAATTGCAGCCCATAGAAATCGTCACGGATCCAGGCCGAGGTCAGGTGCGTGCCGCCCAGGCAGGACAGCACCAGCAGGCCCAGGCCGATCCCCAGCACCCAGCGGCAATCGACCCAGCGCAGGTTGCACAGGGCCGCCACCAGGGGCAGGGCAATCAGTTGCGGCAAGGCCATCACCAGCATCACCGGAGCGGTTTGCAAGGGGCGATAGCCCTGGATCTGAGCCAGGTACGCCGACGGGATGATGATCACTGCGGTCAGCACCACCAGCACCCCGGCCAGGGTCAGCAGGGCGAAGGACAGGTTGCGGATGCCGAGCATCTGCAACTTGAAGAAGGGAATCGGCTGCGACCATTCGTTGATCAGAAACAGCACCAGCAACACCAACCCGCCGACCAGCAGCAGGCCAATGAGCGGCGACTCGAACCAGTTCAGCCGGTTGCCCTGAAGAATGCCGATCACCAGCATGCAGATCGCCGGAAAGCCCAGCAGCAAGCCGCGCCAATTGAACTGCTGGCAACGCTCCAGGCGCAGCGGGTCCTGAGGCAGGCCGTAAGCCACCGCCGCCATGGCCAGCACACAGGGCGCCACCACCTGCCAGAAGGCCCACTGCCAGCCCACGTATTCGGTCCACAGGGCTGCCAGGGGTGTGCCCAGGCTGGGGCCGAAGGTGGCGGTCAGGGCGTAGCCGGCCAGGCCGTAGAGCTTGACGTTGGCCGGCAGAAACCGCAGGGCCACGGTCATCAGCATCGGCGGCAGGGCCCCGCCGGCCAGGCCTTGCAGGGTGCGCAGCAGCAACAGGCTCTGGTAGTTGGGGGCGAAGGGGCACAACACCCCCAGCAGGGTGAACAGCGCAATCGCACAGAGGGTGAAACGCCGCAGGGAAAAGGTCACCGAGCACCAGGGCGCAAAGGCCATGGCCGCCACCGAGGTAGCGGTGTAGCACGCCACCAGCCAGGTGCCTTCGTCGAAACCGATGGACAACGCACCGCGGATATCCGCCAGGGCGATCTTGGTCACCATCTCGTTGAGACCGGAAACCAGCACCGCCAACAACACACCGACCAGACCGATGATGATTCGCGGCCCGAAGATCGGTGGTGCAATGGCTGCCGGCCTGCTGGCGGCTTCAACCGAAGCAGGCGCAGCGACAGCAAGGGAACTCATGGAAATACTGCTCCAGACAAGAAAACCAGAGCAGTTTATGAACAGCCAGTGCTGACGAAAACTGACTTATCGACAGCTTATAAGTGCACCAGACGCAACAATTAACCCTGTTGACCGTAGGAGGTCGGCTGGGCTTCTTGCCAGGTGGCCTGGCAGGAGCTGCGCAGGGTTTCGCGGAACCATTTGTGCGCCGGGTCCTTGTCGTAGCGCGGGTGCCAGGCCTGGGTCAGGACCAGGGTCGGCAGGGCAATCGGCAGCACGAACGAGCGCAGCCGCAAGCCCAGGCGCGAGACGCTGAGCAGGGTTTCCTGGGGCACCGGCAGGATCAGGTCCGAATCCGGCAGCATGAACATTGCCGCATGAAAGCTCGGAGCAATCAGCGACACCCGCCGCTCCAGGCCCTGCTCCGCCAGGGCCGCGTCGATCGGTCCGCGGGCAATGCCGCGGCGCGACATGCTGATATGGGGGAACGCGGCAAAGCGCTCGGCGGTGATCTCTTCGTCGAACAACGGATGGTCTTCCCGTACCAGGCCGACAAAGGCGGTGGTGAACAGGTTCTGCACCTTCACTTCCGGGGTCAGCGGCCGGGTGTTGCTGATTCGCAGGTCGATCCGCCCTTCCCGCAGGGCCTCGTCGTCGCCGTCGCCTTCGGGCACGAAACGCAGTTCGCACAACGGCGCCTGGCGCTCCAGGGTGTCGATCAGCCGTCCGCCGTAGACCCCGACGAAAAAGTCGTTGGCACGCACATTGAAGCGCCGGCGCAACGACAACAGGTCGACCTGATCCGCCGAACGGAACAACAGCGCGGCCTGCTCCACCAGATCACGCACCTGGCTGCGCAGTTCCAGCGCCTTTGGGGTGGGCACAAGGCCACGCCCGGCGCGCACCAGCACCGGATCGCCCAGGGCGTCGCGGATTCGCGTCAGGGTCCGGCTCATGGCCGCCGGGCTGAGGTTCATGCGCCGCGCGGCGCCGACCACGCTGCCCTCATCCAGCAGGGCATCGAGGGCCACCAGAAGGTTCATATCAGGGAGTTGCATGCTGAGCACTCATGACTGATCAGGGTTGATCCGGACGCAATGCTAGCAGGCTTGGCACCGAGGAAAATGAGGGAGATCAATCCTGCCCCGTGAACCCACTACCCGCGCAGGAGCCGGCTTGCCGGCGAAGGGGCCCTCAAACCTTGCATCGCCCTTGAGGACGCTTTCGCTGGCAAGCCAGCTCCTACGGTCGGGGGTGGGGGCGCTGGCGGACGAGGCAGCTCAGCGTTGCATGCCCCAGCGTTTCACCGTGATTCGCTCCAGGGTGTCGAAGATCAGGTTTTCCACCAGCAGGCCGATGAGGATCACCACCGCCAGCCCGGCAAACACCTTGTCGGTGTACAGCTCGTTGCGGTTCTGGAAGATGTACCAGCCCAGGCCGCCCTTGCCGCTGGTGGCGCCGAACACCAGTTCGGCGGCGATCAGGGTGCGCCAGGCGAAGGCCCAGCCGATCTTCAGCCCGGCCAGGATCGACGGCAGCGCCGCCGGGATCAGGATGAACAGCACCAGGCGCAGGCCCTTGAGGCCGTAGTTGCGCCCGGCCATGCGCAGGGTTTCCGAGACGCCGAGAAACCCGGCGTAAGTGTTCAGGGCCAGGGCCCAGAGCACCGAATGCACCAGCACGAAGATCAGGCTGTTCTGCCCCAGGCCGAACCACAGCAGCGCCAGGGGCAGCAGGGCAATGGCCGGCAGCGGGTTGAACATCGAGGTCAGGGTGCTCAGCAGGTCGCGGCCGAACTGGGTCGACACCGCCAGGGTGGTCAGGGCGAACGCCAGGACAATACCGATCAGGTAGCCCTTGAGCAGTACCACCAGGGAAATGCCCACCTTGCCCAGCAGTTCACCGCTGATCAGGCCCTGGTACAGGGCGCTGGCGGTTTGCACAAAGCCGGGCAGCATCAGGTCATTGTTCTGGTAGCGGGCCACGGCCTCCCACAGCAGCGCCAAAAGGATCAGGATCAGGCCCTTGCGCAGCCAGCCCTGTTGCCAGAGGCGCTGGCCCAGGGGCAGCTCTCGTTCCAGCGGGACTTGCAGCAGGGGTTGCAGGACAACTTCGTATTCTTCGCGCACGGGGGATGACTGGCTCATCGGGCGTTCCTCGTTCAACGGTGGCCTGACGGCTCAATAGGCGATGCGGATATCGGCGAAATCCACTGCGCTGTCGGTTTCCGGCCCCTGGCCTTCATCGAACAGCAAGCGGTGAATGCGGCGCGCGGTCTGCTGGAAGGCCACGCCACCCAGGCTTTGCAAGTCGTACTGGTGGCTGTGGACTTCCGCCCGCACCCGCCCCGGATGCGGCGACAGCAAAAGGATGCGGTTACCCACCACCAGCGCCTCCTCGATGGAGTGGGTGACGAACAGCAAGGTGAAGCGCACCTCCTCCCAGAGCAGCAGCAACTCCTCCTGCATCTTGCGCCGGGTCAGGGCGTCGAGGGCGGCGAAGGGTTCGTCCATCAGCAGGATCTTCGGCTGCATGGCCAGGGCCCGGGCGATTGCCACCCGGGCCTTCATGCCGCCGGACAGCGTGTGCGGGTAGGCATCGGCAAAGGCTGCCAGTCCGACTTTTTCCAGGTAATGCAGGGCGCGCTCCTCGGCTTCGCGACGGCCGAGGGTTTTCGACGCCAGCAAGGGAAACATCACGTTCTGCTTCACGGTTTTCCAGGGCGGCAGTTGATCGAACTCCTGAAACACCACGATGCGGTCCGGCCCGGGCTGGCTGACTCGCCGACCCTGCAGGCGAATCTCGCCTTCGCAAGGCTGGATAAACCCGGCCACCGCCTTGAGCAGGGTCGACTTGCCGCAGCCCGAAGGCCCCAGCAGGACAAAACGATCGGCTGGATCAATCTCGAAACTCACCTGGTGGGTGGCCCGCACCACGCGCTGCGGGGTGCGGTATTCCAGGCTGACTTGATCCACCGCCAACAGCGCTTCGGCGGTGGCGGCGGGGTTGCTGGCCGTGTGGCCTGGCAAGGGGGCGTTCATGGCCATCAGCTCCCTTGCAGCGGTTTGGCGTCCTGGAAGAAGTAGTCCTTCCACGATTCCGGCTTGTTCTTGATGGCGCCAACCCGGTACAGGAACTCCGCCAGCGGGTAGGTGTTTTTCGGCGTCACGCTGAATTCGAACTGCGGGTTGTCGATGATCTTCAGCAGCGCGGCGCGGTCGATCTTGGCCTTGGTCACGCGGATGTAGGTATCGGCGGCCGCGCCTTTGTCGTTTTGGGCGAACTCGGCAGCTTCAGCCAGGGCTTCGACGAAGGCCTTGTAGGTCTTGGGGTTGTCGTTGCGGAATTTTTCGGTGGCAAACAGCACCGTCGGCGAGTTCGGGCCCAGCAGGTCGTAGGTATTGAGCACCACATGCACGTTGGGGTTCTCCAGGGCCTGGTCCTGGAACGGCGGGTTGGAGAAGTGCCCGGTCAGCTCGGTGCCGCCGGCAATCAGCGCGGCGGTGGCATCCGGGTGCGGCACGGCGATGGTGTATTTGTCCAGGCGATTGAATTCCTGGTCGCCCCATTGCTTGGCCGCAGCGTACTGCAGGAAGCGCGACTGCACCGAGACGCCCACCGCCGGCACCGCGATGCGGTCCTTCTCGGTGAAGTCGGCGATGGTCTTGACC
>Ga0194135_10000592_pt1 | contig 21321 bp, 17 predicted proteins | sample LitLau_LLRF_2013_FD_134024 | JGI IMG/M metagenome (GOLD analysis project Ga0194135, IMG submission 134024) | Freshwater sediment microbial communities in response to fracking from North America - Little Laurel Run_MetaG_LLRF_2013 (version 2) | ecosystem: Environmental > Aquatic > Freshwater >...
AAGCATATAATGAATTATTTCTGGAATTGTGAGTACAAGTCGGTGCACAGATATTGGTGACCACGAGACAGAAGACGAAAGTGCATGGCATCCTTGTTAAATTGGAAAGACAACACTTGTCACACACGCATACATGGGCAAGGGATAAAAAATGCAGGAGGGATAAATTTGTACGGATTCTTTCTTGTCATTGGATACGAATTCATTGACACACACACACGGATATGAACTTAGAGAGACAGTTTTAAATGTAGACATACTTAATTCAGTCGGCACGTTCGGTTTCATCGAAGTTATGGGTGATGATGATGAATTGATGAGTGTCAAGTTTAACAAAAGTTCCTTGTTGTTCTATTACAATAATGAATAGGATATATAAGATTGAGTCGAGTGTGTTTCATTTTCATGTCCATGCTTTGGGTTTTTTATTTTGATAGGAAGTCCTTGAGAGAAGGTGGAATTACTGGGAGTGTAGTTTGGGGTTTCATTTACTTCTACACACAAAATGACATCAAGAACAACAACACGAATACCTAAGGATTGTTCAGACTTCATAGAGAGAGAGAGAGAGTGGAATGAAGTATAAATGGGGAAATGTGATTTTTGTGAGGGTGCGTCTATTACCGAAATGAAATGGGAGTTAAACAGCATAGCAGGATAATGGAGAGATGGTCAGAGTGTAGGCACATGTATTATTTGTATGCATGTGAGTCCCTGGAGGAAAGCTCAGCAGATGTATTAAAACTTTTACAATCTTCCTTTCCCTAGAGAATAGATTAGGATTGTATACATTTAATTTATTCCATTTTTGATGGCCTTTATTTGTGCACTGGAGACAAGAACAACTGGAATGGGGAGAGAGAGATGATGCAAGTTCCTACCTTTCAAGGAGCACAAAGAATAAGACTTGTTCACCTACATTCCTAAATGCAGTTTCCATCTTAGATTACAACTTTTAGAATCTCTCACACGTACACCTTCACACGCCTGCTTGCTTACTATTTAAAACTTGAGCCTTTGTTCGAGTGTCAATAAATGCTGCGCAGAGATAAGCATACGCTTAATGTTTTATGGAGATATTATAAAGTGTATCATGGTTGAATGTGTGTGAGTCACTGTGAGTTGTGGAATCTCACGGCTAGAAATAAAGGCGATGGAGGAATTCAGGGAGAGAAAAAGCCAGAAGAATATGTTGTTGCAAGGATCCATTGTTTCTGTCTTGACATTACATCAGTCAGGGGTCAGCAGAATTTTGTGGGCAACACCTTTCATTAATAAAACTTGAGTAAAAAACGGACGAGAAATGTCTGTACGAAGAAAGATGAATGGAGATTAATAATGATAAGTAACGTGTGTGTGAGATGAGTTTGATGTGTGAGTGAATTTATTGTTAAAATGGAATTATTTATAAAGATGTGCGTGTAGAGAGAAAGCTAGCAAAACCACTTGATTAATATTTTATCTGTATAGTCTTATTTTTTCGTTCTGCGGGGATTGCTGCTTATACACAAGTGCAGTTCATTGGATAAAATATATTAATATATGGAAATGTATTGAATGGTTGAATGTATCTGACACAAAATGTGGAACGAATGGGAGATTGAAGTGTGTGCTTATATATATATGGAAACTATATGCCCTTCATATATAAATCGTTCCCTTAGACTGGCTAAGAACAATTGGGTAGATTTGTGTGATCTGATTTAGAAGAGAGAGACATGTGTGGCTAAGTCGGCAGATGACAGATGATGAGAAAGCGAGACAGAACTTGTGCAAGCTGCAAAATGCTACACACACACGCATAATAATAATAAAAATGTGTGCAAGTTTATGGTGATTTTTTACAAGGATTCCAACTTGCCTTTTAGCTGGTAGTCTGGGGTGGGGGAAAGTAAAAATGCTGTGGATTATCAGGGATAAACTGGAAGAAATATGAAGGCACAAAAGGAATCATGAAGAATTCAGGATCGTGTTGTGTGTGTAGAGAACTGCCATATTGATTAGGATTAATGGCATCATCATTGGAGGAGTCTCATGTGGTCATCGTGTAATAATCCGCACAATCTCTTCTTGTTCTACAACAAATATTACTTTTGATTGGGATATGAGTGTATGGATATTGTTTGTGTGGAAGATCTCTTGTGTGCGTGTGGTATGAGGAAATTTCTATCGTATATGCATCGCGTTCGCGTGTAGTTGTATAATAAATTGAAGTCATTATTATTCATAATCCTTCAGGTGAGTTGTGAGAGATTATATTGGATAAATAATAGGAAAAGACTTTTTGTCTTGTTTCACGTGAACGAGAGAGAGATGCAGTTAATTAAAAAGGAAAAGGTATAATCTGTCTATAGTAGTTAACTTTAATTCATCATCTCCTATTTATCATCTCTTGTTAATTTGCATCTTGCACAAAAGCAAACGGATTTTCCTGTGTGTGCTCTCTCAGGGTTTTATTGAATCAAAGGGATTTGGTTTTTAGAAGTTAATCTCTCAGTCAGTACGAAATGTATAACTAAAGGTCCAACCAACGGTTGGTAAAAAACCAGAAGAAACAAAGAGAGAGAGGTGAGAGAGACAGATTTGATATTTGATTACAGGACAGGAAATTTATTGAAGAAGATGAAGTCGTCAAGTCAAAGCGATAAAATAACGTCGTTGTTCTTGTTGGTTGTGCTCTGAATATCTTGCACGGAACTTGAGACCAAATAGAAGAACAAATGGACTTGCAAATCATTCATCCATTCATTATTCATAATTTGAACAAGTTGACTGACTACTTTGTTCAAATTGTTCATGAGAGAATCTATTTTGAATGCCGGCTGCATCGCACACATTCCAATTTGATTCGTTCTTCATCATTTCATGAAGAAAGGTGGATTTATAATAATGAAATCTCCAAGAGAAATGATTACAACAATGATCGCTTCTTGCCTCGAGCTAGAATTTATCAGAAGAGTGTATGTTGAGGATTCACTTCACAAAGACCTTCACTTCTTCTTCTTATCCCTTTTAAGGAAGTCTTGGTAATTGAGGGAGCAGTTTGTATATTGTGTGTGTGTGTGTGGAGTGGATCTTTGTATTATTGCTTAGTGTGTGACTTTTCTTTACTGGAAAGAGATTGCTGGTTAGCTTTTAGCTTAGTAATTAGCATCATCATCATTCTCCTGGAAGAAATTGTTATTTCCTCTTTCTGGTCAAATTAGTAGCGCAATAATGCTTGAGCTCAAAGCAATTATATAGAAAGCTAATAAAGCTCGTCGAACGAACAGTCGTCTATACTTTTGAAGATGAGTCTCCTCCATATAATTGTAATGAGGATGTTCACTTTATCTTTATCTCTTTGACAGACTTAATTTGTAATCTTTACAGTTAGTATAAGAGCGAGTTCAGTTCAGATACACGCGATATTGGTTTTATTCTATCATAATTTATAACTTCAGGTCATTCATTCATTCGTGGTGGTTTTCGTTAGAGAGATATTCAGATTATTCTTAACAAGACAAAATTCTTGTGTAGATTTCGTTCATTATGGTTGTTCTGTGCTAAGATATGCTTAGAATTTCCTGTCAAAATTGTCTGTGCTCTTTCTCTTACCTTATTAATACTAAACACGTATGCAATTTAGACTATGGACACAAGACATTTAATGTTCCTACTTAAGTCGTCTTTACTATTGTGCAACTGGAGTTCATTAAAATAATTTTTCCATTCCAGTTAGTTAGTGTGATTTGGCGAGAGAATATAATTAACCTTAAGAGTGATTATGAAGAGGGCACAGCAAGAATCATATTATATAAAAATGATTGTTATGTTACTTGTACATATGTAATATATAATAGTAATATACATATACTTGTGTGAATATAGTTAGGAGGAATAAAAAAGGAAACAAGCGAGGCACATCCTCCTCGTAACAAAACAACACCTAAAGAAGATCATGAAGAAGGAGAGGAATGTAGTTCACTCGTTGATTGCTAATTGCACTCGCACTCTGTCCATGAAAAGGTTTTTATTTCGCATCCAACCTAAAAATCTTCCCTCTCTGTACACACACAACAATATATTGCTTTATGCTACCAACGCGATGATATTCTATTACAAGTATTACAACAGGTGGAAAGAGAGAGAGAGAGATCTTTGTTACATAAAGCGACCTTACCTGCTTTACATTTTAGATTGTTGGATTTATATGTTACATATGGTTTTCATGCTGCAAGTGTGTGTTGTGTGTGTTAGTCTGGTTTTCATGCTTTTTTGCACACTTACGATTAGCCATCATAATATGAACCGCATCTTTGCCACACGATGATGATGAAAACAATGGGAAGGAAATAATAATGCTGGCAAAAGAGAGAGATGGATTTTGCTAGGCTGAAAATATTATTAAAGACTTTAAACGATAAGGATATTATTGCACATTCGTTATATGTCTGGCTGGGAGATCGAAATAGTCTCCCCCTCCCCTCCTTTTTATGACCGTTTTATACTTTGCATTGCTTTGCAGTTTGTCCGTCGCTTTATGCTTTGAAAATCCTATGTACTATGAATATAGGTACACGCTTGTAAATTAGGAGTTTTGAAGTCGTTGGAGTGTAATTGAAACACGATAGTCGACAATAGTCGTTAGGTATTTATGAGAGAGAGAGAGAGAGAGAGAGAGAGAGAGAGAAAGGCATTAAGGAGGATTTTGTATTAGTTGGCTGTGTCGTGAGTGCAAATTTGTTTTTTCTTTAAAGATTTCTATGTAATATGAATTTCAATAAGAATGTATTTTGCATATCTTTGTTATATACGTTGTGACCTGAGATTCTTTACTTTTCTTCGTCTTGCCCATTATTTAATTTATGTTGGCTCATCTTAGCATTTTTCCCAGAAGAAGCCACTACTTCGTTCAATTATCCACGGGTTAGGAGTTTTGCTAGAGATGACTGTGCACAAGTGGAGTTAGGTACAGGCACGCTAAAGGTTGAAGAAAAATAGGTTGAAGGATGTTAAATATTTTGCAGACGAGAGGTTTCTTCTTAGCGGTTTTAGATTTGGTAGATAATAAAAGAAAAAGACTGCCGACTGTTTGTGTGTGTCTGTCTGTGTCATTCATTTGGAAAGGTAGTGGAAATTATTCGCAACATTAAAGTTCACTCTCTGAATGTTTCTTTAAATGGTAGTAAATGGGAGTTCTTGAATAATCCAAGGTGACATTCTACCTCGATATATGTTGTAGTGTGTTATTTTTGTAAATATTTACATGTATATATATTGGTGTAGGTGTGCATAATAAGATTTACGTGGCTTTAAGTGCCTCATATTCTCTTGAATTTGAACCGTGAAGACGAAGAAGAAGTTAGTGTGGGTTCAGTTATAAAAGAGTTTAAAAGTGTTCTAGGTTGCGTAATAATAACTCTTTTGAGGCAAATTATTTTATGGCGATGTTGATATTAATATGCTCGGAGACTGCACAGCAATAATAAATACGTATATATCGTATGACTCACTTTACACCCCGTTGAGGACTAACCTAAAACTGAAATTGAGTTTAATGGCCACTGTTTATTGTTAAATGCGGCTGGGTCTCTCTCTGTTGACGAGGCAGAAGATGAGAGGGAGAGAGAGTTAAGAATTCTTCGAATTTCGGTTTTACATCTTTCATCTCAAATCTCAATGTACTGAAGGCAGTTGTAAACTTGTAAATACACGTATAATGTACAAGGAGAGGTTTAGAGAGATGGCTCCAAGACGCTTTTACTTAGGTTGTGTTGATCAACATGATAAATTACTTTGAGTGTGTCTCTTTCAGCTTACTTCACAAAAGTGACTTCCTCAATAAATCTGAAATGTCAAAATTCTCGCAGGGAGAGTCGTCGATTGGACTTATGAACAATAGGAACAGGACAAACAATATATGTATATGCACAATACAGTTCAGGAGCACTATAAAAGGCCGTATTGTCCTTTCTTTCTAGCCACTAATTCTTCCATTAAGTCAATTTGTTCTCAAAAGACTATGCAATGACTGCGTTCCTTTTTTGGACACTTTAAAATTGTAAACTGTCTCTCATGCCTTTCAAAATAACGAAAATCCTTCATACGACCCACATATATATAATACTAAAGATAATAAATAATAATCATGATTCTTTGAAGGTTCCTTTGTACTTGGAGATAATAATTAGCTTAACATGTTTTAAGTTATTAAGATACATATGTTACATAATCATATACTTGTAAGACAAACCTTAACAGGTTTTATACATGTGTGTCATTTCCTCAAGTGAAATATATATACATGAATTACATTAATTTAATCCAATTATTAATCGTTCCTTCACGCAAGGTTGACTGTTTCGTGTGTTTAACTATACGTGCAAATGTATGAAATTGTGTACTTACGAACAGGTACGAGTTTAGGGTCAAACAGCTCAGACTTTGCTTCCAGTTCATCTAGTTTAAGTTTAACGGAAATGATCCGTTTGTGAACTTGTTCCGTTAAGGTGGCTGCATCACTGAATATGTCAGTTGCATGGTGAACAAGCGAGGCCAACTGTCGCAAAACACTAACGAGGGCTTTGTTATTAACTGCAATAAATTCGGAATCATATTTCCCTTGTAACTCTAACTTGGACGAGCATAACTTCCGAGGTGTTACGTTTCGATAAACCAAAGGCATATCGCAATTATAATAAACGTATTCCACGGGGTAATTGAATGCATGAAACCTTTTTAGTTCTTGGAGAGTTTCATTTTCTTCCTTAGAATGAGACACACATTGCACTATATGAACTCTATGAATAATCACGCAGACACTTGCACATTTCTTAAAAAACAATTACCACACTGTCTAAAACTGACAACTTTCTGTCGCCAAGTAATTAACACACATGGAATCCTTAGAGGGAAAAAGATGCGTTGTACAACTTATTAAGAACTTAACATTATGTCCCAGGAAATACACAAAAGTTGGAAAGTTCAAAACTTACAATAATGCAATGAAAGTGAGGAATGCAAATCTCTAGTTTGAGGAATTCTCCAGGGCTGCTGAAAGCTAAAGACAGGAGAACCTTTGAAAGGAACGGTGGTCCTATGGTCGTGTTCTTGAGAGAGAGCTTGGTGTTTGTATGGAAGAAGATATGATGGGAATAAGATGTGTGTAAGTAAATATAAAGATAACTTGAGAGAGAGAGAGTCGAGGGGATGTTCGATGTTAATGCTTTACATTCTCGTAACGAACTGACACTCTAAAGAACATTCTCCTTCTAAAAGGCAGCAATAGCAAAGGTACTACACTTCATACGAGCAAGTCATGTTGTGGGGTTTACTTTACTAAAGAGATTCTCCCACCAATCCAGTATATAATGTAGTGTGGTGTGTACACATTCACTAATGCTTCAATGTGGAGGAAAATGTTAACAGAACAGCCTGAGAGATCTTGAAGCAAAAAGTAGGTATGTTGATGCTATGTAATGTTAAGTAAATGTGTGTCGAAGTTACTGGGACCACTACAAAATTATATGAACCTCTCCTTCGCTGGTATCAATAATTCGAAAGTGTATTTTGTCAATTATTGAGATATTATTACATGTCATTGCTCGAGGTTTATTGAGTTAGTATCGAGATGAATTGGATTGCATAATATTGTGTATATTGGGTAGTAGGGTAGGACACAAAAATACTGGAGATTGCATGAGTTGGAATATAAAAAAGAGCACACGTAGGGACAGCTGAAGCTCCAGGGAAAGCTGTATTGCTTGCGAACGTCGTTGATGTTACCCTCCTTCGACATATCAACCCTCCGAAAGCCACGAATGGTTTTTAGTTTTTTAGATTCTACATTAGAGTAGCCGTTTAGATTCTACACACACACACGTAGAAAGTCTTCATATCATTTGGTCTGATGAGTGTCACGTAGTTTAAGGGAGCTTTTTCATGATGATATGCTGCTGAAGAGGTTTTATACTTTTATAGAGAGTGAAGCAAAAAGGGTAGTAGTAGTTTCATCTGGAGATGTGGAACATCCCCCTTAAAATGCCCCCAATGCTAACCAAAACTACCCTCTCACAAGTCTCAAGTACGTTTTATAGTATAGCTGGGCAGTAATATTGGGGATTTCGTAAGGAGGAAGAATGAGAGAGTGTTATTTGGAGGGTGAAAATGTGTGATGAGTCTCATCATCACAAGTAAGCGAAGAAGTATTTGAGAGATCATGTTTTTCTTAGAAGAATGCACAGAGAGGAGAAAGAAACCCTTTTAGTTGTTTTGTACGATGATTTCCACACAAACAAAAACATTCCCTAAAGGTCCCTTCAATTCAATAATAATGTAATGGTTTGTTGTGTGTGGCTGCACATCTCTTAACTAAATTATACTTCGAACTCAAACGATTCAAACATTTGTTCAGAGTTCAATGTGAAACATAAAGTGTACACAGTACTACACAGTCGATAAGTCATATAAATATATAACCGATCTAATCACTTAATATTTATTAAAGAAGCCTGGTCTCCTCTCTCTCTCTCTGTGTTTAAAGTGAACAGATTATCTGGACGTATTAACTTAATAAGTGTGAAGGCTCTGATGGACGAGAAAACTTTTAACTTTGTATCATCTTCACATAAGCTTTTTCATGATAAGGGTTTAAATATTTAATAATATGAACCAGAAGTGTGAAAGAGTAAAGTAGAAAGATTTATTATTGAGATAGAGAGACGTGTGTAAGAAGTAAATTAAACCCCTCATTTAATTTTGTCTATAAATTTTCTACTCAAGAGTCTCTGGAACTTATTAACAATAATAATAATAATCTTTAAGAGATTATTTTCATTTGGTATTTGGTCGAAAGATGAGTCGTACAGAGTTCTGTATTATTTCATGAAGGCAAAACCTATACACATGCAATGTGTGTGTTTAAAGACGTAGACTTTGAATTCTCAAGGACTCCTAGGTCCTCAGCCGAATGAATGTGTATCATGGAGTGCTTATTTACTCCGTAACAGCTTTTTACTTTCCATCTCCGTTTTAATAATGCAAATAACACATGCCTGTGTACTTATGTATTTAGAAAAGTAGAATTGGTGTGAAGAGTATAGATATAGAACGAGTTTAACTTGGGAGTCGTGCGATTATACTTATTTAATGTCAGACGCATTTATACACAGTCACACAATCAGCGTGGTCTCTCCTTTCCTTCGCTCTATCTCGTATGTGAAATGAATTTGACTGATGTTTTAAAAGTTTCAACTTTGGAAGTAGACGTCACAATAGAAATGCGAGTTGTGGTGGTGGTGGAGAGAGAATTGAAAAATGTGCTGTATCACCTGGATTCTTATGCGCCCGTGGTATATAAGTATATACAGCAGTACATACGTCTATGTGTAGTAGTTTTACCTTCGCACTGAAATCATTTGAGACAGCAAACATAAAAATGTGAACCTCATGCTGATCTTGCAATGTTTTTTTATTTAATATCATTCCCACACATGAGACTTCATCGAGACTCGACTGCAGTAGTACGAGTCTGAAAACTCTGAAAGGCTTGTGAAACTTTAGATCATTTACACGTAGCATAGCCCTTTATTTTGGAGCCGGATGAGATTGACATGATATGAAAAATGAAATGCAAATGCATTGCAGTAGCTCATTAACAATCACAGCCAAGCCACCCAGCACCAGAGATTTTCTTCAATTACATCCACATCTCTCTGGATTTTTTCGTCTTTGGTAATTACACAATGAGCTCCAATGTACATTGTACAATAATTGTACATTAAAGCGATGTTTTAATTAAGGGAATTCATCTGCACAAGCATTCAATGTTATACTATAGTATGTGCTTGTGTTGATGAATAAATTAAGTTCATTCAGGACTCGGAGATGTGGTGGAGGAGTCCTTGAAGAAAAGTAACTATAAATACACAATTTTTTACTACAGCGATTAGCACTTGTTCCTGAGTGTTTAAAGTAGTTCTTATTCCTTCTGTCCTAAGGGCTATTCTACATTTATGCTCTGCACTGTCAGAGGCAGGCAGGATTTGTATCTCCGAGGAATTTTTAGTGCCGGAAGGTTATGCAGCCAGCAGGCTCATCGTATTGTTAGAGATGTAGTTGTTGGTTCCAGTGGAGAAGAAACAAACAGAAGAAGATTGATTGTTAAACACGATAATATATATGTAGAAAGTGCTCGAGGCGAGATATATATTTGATAGTAAGTGTTAAGTCTCAAAGAGATGAGGTTGTAGGCTTGTCTTTTTTTAAATGGAAAAGTAGGAACACTTCTTCCTTTCAGAGTCTCTGATGATCATGACTATGAAATCATGAAGAAGCAATGCAAAACGCACAAAACCAAGTGAATTCACCAGTCCACAACAAAATGAGAAAGAAATCATCTCTGGGAAAGTAATTACTGTATTATCATCATGGTACAAAATGCATGATAGCGTTTTTCATTGTTCAGAGGCGTTCATGGTGGTATAGCGTGTTCTTCTTCGTACATATAGCGTGCCTAATGGATCTCTCGTAGTAGTTTGCATTATGAGGACAAATAAGATTCAAGCGTAAATGTGCCAGCAGAAGAGGAGGAATGAATTGGTAAATATTTCAAAGTCTGCCGACTTACTCTCTGATTTTTCATTAGATATATCGCAATAATAATAAAGCACGGTAGTGCGGAACGAAATTGAATCGAAAGTAGTTGTTTGAAAGATAAAGAATAAGCTGGAGCTTTAATTCGAATGTTTCTTTGTGCACGGCATTCGCATTGGAGTTCTTTAGTTATAATCTCAACAGCTACGATTTAAATGCAGGGAGCAATTGAAGCAGTAGCTTTGGAACTGAGACCATCTTCTTCTGTGCTTGCTCTGTCTGTTTGTGTGTCTGAGGTTACGAGATATTGATAAGCATGGGTTTCATACGAGTCTTACTCATGAATCCTTTCTTGGTCAAAGCACTTTACTAACTAAAACTAAACCTACAAGTAGACTTACGTGTGCCGATTGCGATTTATGAGTATTAACAATACGCACTATAATTTAATTTACATACGAAAGCAAGTTTATTGTTAGTTTCCAAGTATTCAAAAGTATTTATAGTTTTAACCTAGCATTAACAGTAAATTTTTAATGGTGGTGAACAAACAAAACTGATTTGGAGGAAAAGAACTGATTTGTAGTTTGGTAGCTTACTTAAACAAGTTTCAGAATTTCCAGTTTACTTTGATTCTACACGACAAATAAAGCACTGAACGGTTTTGGAATTGGACCAATGACATGAATTCCGTCTGTGTTACCAAACGGAGAAGCGTGATCATCGTGTACGTCAACGCTAGATTCCCGTGAAGTACTTCGAAATCCTCGTTCATCCGCTTCGTACGTTGTAATTCTAACTATTCCATCCGGGTCTCGATATCCATATGATCCAGTTACCTTCCCATTTGCGCTCCTTTTCTCCTCTCGAAATGATCGATCCCTTTCCGAATCTTTAATGAGACAGATATGAACAAATAGACTTAAACGTTTATCAACTTTAAATAAAGTTAAAATCGCTGCCATTGATTTTGCTCATTGTGAGGAGTTTACCTACCTGTATTATATCCAAAATGATAAGACCCATCCTCCACATTACTCAGTTGGAAATGAAACGATGGACCACTGGCTTTTTTATTCAGTAAAGACGACACTTGCACCGGATGCCACATCCAAGTCACACTTCTTCCTCCCTCAGTTTTAGTTGGAAACACGACCGACTGTCCGTTCGTCTCATAATTTATTGTAATTACAAAGACGAGTACAAAGATATGAAACAGTCCCATTATGAATGCTTTATCCGATTTTGTCCAGAGCTACCTTCACGCTCCAAAGTTAACTGAAGGAATAAACCTTTTAGAATGCTGGAGAACCCTTCTGACATGCCTTCAAGAGTATTTTAGCTATAAGCAGGTATAACAAGCAATGGATAATAATGAGAGTCGTGTGGTTCAACCTAACAATAATCAGTCAATCAATCGGAAGAATCTCAAGCTAATTACATTTCATTCCCAAGCAATCTATACATACGAAGTGTTCAATGATGACATAACAAAACCTGAAATGAAAAGGGAGCCGTAGAGTCTGGAGGGTTTCTGGAGAAAAAGACTAGGTTGGTCATATGTACAACACGGCTTACAAGCTTTTTAGCTTATGAAGCGAGCAAATACTTCTTCGTGAACGTCATTTTATTATTACAGCATCCTCAAAGAATGTTGATTCTCGAGTGACATCAACCTAGTCTCCTTAATTCCTTTAATTGTCACGACATTGAAGACTGCGAATATTGAAGCTTACTCATATCCTATAGCTTTATTTGTAATTATAAATTGTTCACGTACATTTTACACTAATTTGTGTGCAGTATTACATTTTCAGTCCCAAAAGTTTGAACTTTACTATACTTACTACTAATTAGATTTTCGCTCGATCATTATTATACAGACTAGTTAAATATTTAAGCCATTCAAATAAAGTTCAGTACATGAGGTTTTCGAGAAAATAAATTATCATAAAGAATGCCTGATCCAAATTATTGTTATTTCGAAGAATAGAAGATAATACACTACATTTTATGACAGAGATTTTTTGAAATTTTACAAGTACTCTTGCCTCGCAATCTTTGCACAGTAGAAAAATGCATGTTTCAATTTCAAAAAATAGAATAGTCCAGCAATTCCTTAATTATTAATACGTGCCAACTGTTCCACTAAAACTCATTTTTGTTAATCTAACGTAACCTTCAATGATGTACGGGGAAACATGTAATAAGCATATATAATGATATGGAGACTTGCACAAGTAAAAGTGTTTTAATCTTGGCTCGGCAGACTTGTGTGTGGGTTCCACTCCAATTCTAATTACTCCCGAAACATTCCTCTTTGTCTGCCTCTCCCCTGTGTGCAATCTGAATATCAGCTTACCGAACAAAGCTTGTGCATGTTCCAAAAATAACTTTCTTCTTGTCTAGTCTACTGAAACTAAAGTGAGCAGTGAGTTAGTTATCTCCTGAGTTATTTCTAATCTTTCCTCTCTCCTCAACCTTGCCCAATAAAATTCTTAATCGTCACAGTATTAATAGGATTAAGTGCAAGTTTCTGAAGAAATCTTTTGCAAAATTTACATTTATAGACATTTACATATGGGTTCCCATCCTTTACTGGAAGTGGTTTACGATGGAGACTCTTTCTCTGACTCGTCCCATCTCGAAGGTTTGTACGCATCTTTCCAGCAAAAATCTGGAGAATGTGTGCAAGGTGGTTGTGAGGAAGCCCCAATACTTCAAGCGACACACTTGGAACGGATTCATAAAATGAAAGAGTGTTTTGTCTGGACTCCCGTTCCATCAGCTTGCTTCTCAAGTGAGCATTAAGCAGAATCTTTCGTTTTTCAAACAAACATATGTCCCTCTAATTTCTGGGTTTTATACTATGCATTTTATAGGATTCAGCAAATCTAGTGAACTGTCATCTGCACTCAGAGAAAGAGCTACAAAATGGTCGTTTTCGAATGAACCTGAAAATCTGGAGAAGGCTCTACGAGGATACAATTTAGCTTTGGCCTTTGCTCCTCCAAATTCCTTAGAGTGTTCTTTAGCGCTTGAGAAACGTGCGGAACTTCTTTTGCAATTGCTTGAACCCAATCTAGCTCACGAAGATATCCAAGCGACATCAAGGATCGCAAGTTACCCTCAACAATACAGACAGAAACTAATCTCTCTTCAGGCTAGAGTTACATCTGCTTCCTTAACCAAGTAAATTAGAAAATTGATTTAATAGCGCGAATAGCTTGTTTTATTCAGTTCGCTGAACTTATCTGTAGGTCTGAATTTTATTAGACAACGACAAAGGTGTTTGGAAGAAATCGAAGAAGACGGAAGATGCCATGGTGGAAGGAAGCGAGTGAGGAAATTCGTCCTTGCCAATCTTTACACTCTGCAGAGCAATAATCCTCATGTGAGTGGAATGGCAGATGGAGTGGATATTGATTATCAGCCTCAGTGTGGACGACGAGTTATTGTTACGAAAGAAGTAAAGCCAGGTATCGCATTTTACCATAATTTTTATTGTGATTCTCCAATAACTTATTGCTTGGAATAAAAAAATATTAACATCAAAACACTCTCGCAGGAGAAGTGGTGATGCTCGATGAACCATACTCGCTTGTTCTTGAGAGATTACTGAAATGGGACGTGGAACATTGTACTCACTGCTCGAAACCCGTACTGTCTGGAATACCATGCTCCGAATGTACTTTTGTAATGACCTTCAAAATACAACATAACAACATGAGAAAATAATCATTATTTCATTATTGTGCTTTATAATTAACTACATAAAAATAACTTCAACTTGTTTTATTAAATTCCAGGGCTGGTACTGCTCACATGAATGTGAAGAACGAAGCAACAGACACGGAGGATCTCACCATTACGAGCATCGTTACCTGTCATATCTTAAGTGCAATCCACTCATGTCACTTAAAGTTCTTTTGGCAGCTCGAATTCTATTTAGTGTTGGACCCGAGGAGCTTTTTAGAATTTTCAAAACCCAAGATCCCTTATATGTTGACACGTAAGCTACCAACAATTAAATCGATAATTTGAATTGATTAATTCAATTCAATTCAAGTTTAAAAGTTTTTACAATTTTATTCATTTTTAGACCAGAAGAAATGGATCCCAAGGATCGTGGGTACACTCGTGAGGGTCATTACACAGCGGCGTCATATTTGCCAATTCTTCATTTGGTTTCTCATACTGTGGATATTGCTAAAGCACATGCGAATGCCTTTAAGGTGGAGTTTATTATGATTTATTTTTTGAACTTAACATTAGTACTGAAGAATAGAATGTATTTTTGTGCATGTATATCTCTTACAGGCTCTGCTAATGACTCACTTGGTTGAATCCTCAAGCAACTTCTTTTCAAGATACACAGCTTACGATGAGTACGGGGCTTTTAAAGACTTCTTCGCTTCGCTTTTGTTACGTCACATGGAAAGTATAGAGTATAATGCTATAACACTTTCCCAGCTTTCACCTTGTGGAATGAAGACAATTCGGTAAAGAGGATTGTGCAAACACATAATAGTCATTTGTAAATGCAATAATTAATAATATTTTATGATTTGCTTTTTATTACTCTTAAGATACGGAGCTGCAGTTTACCCAACACTTTGTCTGATAAATCATTCATGTGATCCCAATTGTGTTCCTGTTCGTTCGATAACTCATCTAAGGACTTCTGTTATTGCAATGAGGACTCTTCAGCCTGGAGAGGAGGTTACTTTCTCCTATGCTCCACATTTCAGTAACTCAGAGTACGAAGAAAGACGTTCATTTCTCCATTCAAAGTACAACTTTTGGTGTCGTTGTGACGCTTGTTTGAGTGGGTGGGGTCCATCGTCTAAAAGTTTTTATATACCTGAATCGCAATGCAATCGCTGTGGACGATACGTTTTACAAGGACAATGTCCGCAGTGCATTCTGAAAGACAGTTCTGTTCGTCAAGAAGTACTGAAATGGCCTTTAAAATTAGAAGAAGCATTAGATGAAAGTCATCTTTGTAGCCTTAAGTATGACGCAGAGTTCTTGCTTAATGCGTTTGAAGTTATTAAGGCCGGGTTAAATTTTTGCTCCTATGGATGTCTACCAAGTAACCATCCATTAAGTATGGAATTACAAGATTCGTTTAAGAAACTTTTAGTTCGTCTTGTGTCAGTGTGATTTAAGAAAATTTTGATTTTGATCATTTTTTATCAAGTGACTTGGAATTGTTTTTAAACTTAAAATCGGAGTCATTTTTGTAAAATAGTCCAGCTTTTGCTATGTGAAGTACCTACAAGAAATTCGCCTTAACGTGCTGTACAACACGCAATCATATCGTTAAGCAGCAAAGAGACTGAAGACAAGGGAAAGGAATGGTAAATAGCTAGGCATTTGCGTAGAGAGATAAGCTTCAAGCATGAAAAATACCTCCAACAGGAATATTATTACTTCGTTTGTATACAGAGCGCAGAGTTCAGTTAAGATCATAATGAGGACTTTTTCGGTTCATAAATCCTAAGTGCTAGTCAGGTCTTTTCGGTTTTTGTACATCTTCGGAGTTTATGTACATATTGTGTATACATAGAGAGAGACACTGTATAAGTTTAAAAGTGGAAATGGAAATGTGTTTATGAAAAGAAGAACCCCACACTCCAAGGTAGGTGTGTTAGTAGATTTAACTCCCAAATAAACTTTGAAATGGCCCCATATAATAATTTTCCATCGGCTCGTGCCATATTCCACCCTTCTCAGCTGAAGAATGTTCTGAAGAATGTCAAGTAGGAGTCTTCTCTCTTAAGGGAAGCCACACCACACGAACCAAAGAAAGCAATAAGGTTTGCCAGATGATGAAACTTTATTTTATGCGTACAAGCGTATACACACACACACATTGTGCAGCAGCTGCAGTGTTGTTTGACACGAGACTCCCATGTGGAAGACGAAGAGGAAATACACCAGCAGATGAAATTCTAAGATCTCGTACACAATTTGCGGGTGTAATTTACACTTACCTTGTTAAAATAACAATGACATGAAGTGAGATGGAACAAAGTGTTTTCAATCAATCTCCTGTTCACGCACGTTCTCTGTATACGACAATACAGGCTCTGTGCTATTAAGATCATATGAAGACTCGAAGTTTTACAGAGTTATAATAATATACGCTTAATGAATGAATGTAAGTAGAAAGTACGGAAAGTAGTGAGCTTGTTACAGGAATATATAGTTAGTCAAAGATTTCATCCTCGTTCTTAATCTTTAGGGACAAATTCTGTACAGTAGATTTTAAAGAAAGAGCAGATGATAAATGCAACCGTAGATGTATTTATTACCATTTGTTAGGAGACATGAAGTTAATGTATAGTCAGTATTTAAGTGTGAATTCATTGTGAATGTAAATATTTTGATAATGATGGATAGTACATATATATCAAATGTATCTACTGTACTCATATATCTATTTCCTATTGTGTAAGATTGTAGACTTAATCATGAGAAGAAATATATTAAAAAGAGACAGATCATACGATTTAAAAATTGACACATGTATAATAATGTTACGATATTTCTACTCTAAACTACTTCTTCTTGAAATACAGTCCCTTCAGTCCTTTCGAAACTCGGAATTCGTCCATTAGGAAGTTGTGATGATGTATCGGCTTCTAAACTATTTCGAATGTTCATTAGTTCTGTAACAGCAGCGACGTCTTCACTACTATTCATTTCCACGTCGAATGAAACTCCTTGTTCATCATTATTATCTTCTTCGTCTTCTTCTTCATTTGCCCCAGGAGGAGAGCCTGCTAAGTGATTATTACTATCATCTATTTCTACAGAGTCTTCTTCTCCTCTTCCTTCATGGTTATCAATGTCATCATTACCAGTACCAGAATTGTGACCATCTTTTACGTCTTCGTTATCTTCATCGTTCTTATTTTCAGGCCCTTCTCCATCTCCATCGTCTTCTCTATCTTCTGTAGTTACGTTCAACTTATTCTGCTCCTCTGAAAGTGAATATACAAACATTATATTTAGTTTCGTGAGAGTTAACCAATAAAACTTACAACTTGAAACTTACAATGTTACAATTTAACCACCCCTACACATAATAAATGTGAAATTGTTCAAGCTCAAACGTGTACAAAAGGAGCAAAAACTTGGACAGAAATTTGTGTGAAAGAAGGGAAGAACATATAACGAGTCAAGTTAAAAGTGATTCATCGAACCGTGCATACAAAATACACAAATGTTTGTTTTCTTTGGTCTTGTGTAACAGGAGCAGGAGATGAATTTCTTGTCGTCATCATGATCTCATCTTGTGAAGGCATGAAATTGGGATAAATTTCAAACTACGCACAGATACAGTCAACAGTGCAGGATGTATTTATGTAAAAGAACTATCCTTTACGCTTAAGAGGTTACGAACATATATATTGCTAGTTAAGAGTCTCAAGAGTTAAGAGGTTTTTCTCATCACCGCAGTTTAAGGTCTGTGGAAAATGTGCGAGCAGGCAACTCGCACAAACAAATATCGAAGTTTGTGTGTGTTCTCAAACCTTAAAAGAGCATCTTTATAGTTTATAGTTCTATTGTTGAAACTCCTACATTGATAATAATCATGTGGACACCAATTGATTTTTCTTTGTAGTAAGAATAATTCAATAATAAACTGAGAAACAATGAAAGACGGGATCGTCACAGACTTTGTGAAAGTGTGAGATGATTTATGCATGAAAGTCTGTAATTTTGCAATAACAATTTTACAATTGATAATGATACCACCAATAAGGTTGTATTTTTTGTAAGAAAAACGGTTGATTACTTGAAAGAAAAACGAGCCAACCTGGATTATTGGATATGAATAATATACAAAATACATCTCCAAGTTTTGGCGTGTCTTCTTTTAAGCATCTATAGGAGTGGCTGGTTCATTAAGAATTTAAAATTTTCATGACCCAGCGATTACAGGAACTTCCCCATTGTCTTCTTCCCCACTTTGCTGTCACTTTTGTAAATTTAAAAGCCTTTCGTAACTTATTCTTACTGGGAGGTTTGTCTTCTAATTAACATTGAACGGTCTTGTCATGCATAGAAGACACAATGGGCGAATGGCTTGTGAAATGGATACCTTTAAGAGTGAATGGCGCTTTGTAAACTTAATTACAAAGGGGTATTGAATTACAAGAGAGCAAGTCGATACCCCTTCTCTATCTCTAGACATATGCGTAGGCTTTAACCAAATCAAGGAATCGTTTAGGAGTATATACACAGAGGTTGAAATAAACTTGAGGCTGAATGATTATAAATGGAAATTAGCATGTAACAGTATTAAGCTGTAAAAAGGTCGTGGAGATTATTCTATTAAGCCTCGCAATTAATTGTGCTTAACTTACCATCAAGAGGGTCTACGTCAGAACTGTTCGTTCGGCTGCTACTTCGAGCTGTTGTCGTTGTCGTGTTATTCATACCTTCGCCCACATCGCTCTCGGCTTTTGATGAACTCCTCCACATTGGGACAAATGATGAAAACAAATCTGCCAAAAGTTTTTGTACCATAAAAGAAACAATTAACTATAGAGAGGGAATTAATGATCAAATACTAGACACGCAAGCACGAAGCAGATAAGTAATCATGCATGTAGCATTCTCGGTAGCTCATTTATCTACTTATAAACTTATTTGCTAAAAGTTAATCTAACTTGTCCTATCTCTTTATGTGTGTCATACAAGTAGAACTATGCGAGAGTTTTCTATTTAGGAATCCCATTGTGGGAAAGGCGTACAAGAAGTCTTTCTCATAAGTGCACTTTTACTTAATGCAAACACAAAACAATCGATAATTCGTCAGCCTACTTTCCTCTTTGTCGTCTATGGAATTCCTGCAGACTTTTTTATGCATTTATTTCACTACCAAAAATCCATCAGCCAGTCATCCATTTCTAAGAATTACACCGATCATTTAATGCATTACGACAAAATTGCATTACACAGAAATGTATGGCTATAGTTTACTGTCCAATATCTGTAGTAAGTTGATTCAAAAGTGTCAGACGGAAAGGTACACGCATTACATTCAATTCTGCGTCATATCATTTGATACAATATTTCACACGAGCACTTTTATCCCTTTTAACTTTTTTTATTGACCGGATAGAAGATAAAAATATACTCACTGGCGTCCTAACAAGAATGACCTCAAATCTTTGAATTATAAATGAACACTAAGAGCGAAGAGTGCACTTATCATGCAGAAGGGAAATCAATCAATAATATTTCATACGAGGCCGTGACTTTCAAATTTCATCAATATAATTTAAGACGTAGCATTTGATTCGGTAATTACATGACTGACTCACCAATTGGTCAGCCATTCAATTGCACGCACACAATATCCCAATGAACATGCAAAATCGTCTTATCGAAAGTCTTACCATCGCCTGCAGTATCGCTAAGAAATCCTTCCTGCCTCAAAGAATTCAAAACCGAAGGCAAAAGTTCGATAAGATAAGACGTAGAGATTCCACACTGACTTAATCCAGATGAACGTAACACTTGGTCTAATATCACATTATTACTTTCTCCTCCAGCTGAATTTATCTGCACATCGACACCATTCATCGTCGTCGTTCCTTCAGCTAAGTTCATTCTCAGTCGTTCCTTAAACAAACGAAATACTCTATTAATTATCAAACCTACTTTTGTTGTATTTTGTACTAGAAAATGTTAGACGTTCGTGTGTATACTTTCTCTCGCTTAATCCGTTCATGCTCCTCTTGCAATTCCTTAAGCAGCCTTTCTTCACGCTTTCTCTTTTCCTGGAATCTATTCTGTTGTTCTTTTATAGCTGCAAGTTCCTCTTCTTCCATAGTTTCGAAAAGAGCTTGGTGCAGAATTTTTCCCACAAGAGATTCAGCCACCGGCTGAATCTCTTCATCAGTAAAGAGCAACTCTCCAGGAAGGACTTGAGTCGCAACATCAACTCCATTCTTCATGGGAGCATAGCATTCCTTAGTGGAAATAGTTTTGCTGCTTAAACCTGGTTTACTACTACGTCGTCTGATAGGATCAGTCTGAATGACGACATCAGACGCTTCAAAGCGTCCTCCATAATTGTCTCGTCCTAAGTCTTCAAGGAATTGTTCCGTCTGGACATGAGTATGGTGAAGGTGCCTAGTCGATGCTGAAGCAGCAGAATTAGCGTCAGTCAGTCCCAATTTTGGCAGCTTCGTTTTCGTAGTTACCCGAGTGGTTATCTTGTACCGATTAGGAAGAAGTCCCTCTCCCCCATTACCACCACCACCCCCCGTTAATGAAGAGTAGTAGTGGGTGGCTCGTTTCTTTCTGTACTTTATTGTTGGTTCACTTGCATTTCCGTCTCCGACCTTTCCTTCACCGTCCTGTGAATGAATTCGAGGAAAAGTCAATAGTCTTAATATTGCCGAATCCATACCACATCAAAACTCATTTGTTACTGCCTCGTTTCCCACTTTCCTCAAGGAGAAAGAGTTTTGTACAATAATCGATTGGACGGAAGTGCCGAGACATTACACGTAGTAATTTAACATATCCCAGAGTTTATATATAAGTATGTATATTACCATTGGCTCGCCAATTCTGCCTTTAATCGGGGGCATTGTCGTCGTCGTAGACGACGTGGAAGTCTTCCCTCGGCATACTCTTGGGTCCCACATCATATTGAAGTAATCGTGGACACCCCGTGGTCTGGAACAATAATAATCAAACGCAACGTCTGTCAGA
>Ga0194135_10000593_pt1 | contig 21306 bp, 9 predicted proteins | sample LitLau_LLRF_2013_FD_134024 | JGI IMG/M metagenome (GOLD analysis project Ga0194135, IMG submission 134024) | Freshwater sediment microbial communities in response to fracking from North America - Little Laurel Run_MetaG_LLRF_2013 (version 2) | ecosystem: Environmental > Aquatic > Freshwater >...
CAATATGTAAGAATATATTTATGCAGTTACTGTGAGACACTTCAACTTAAAAACCTTTTTAATGCAAGTCACGTAGTTTTTGCTAAAAATATGTATTGGATTCAAGGGAAACTCAATATTTTTAATTTATATGCAAGAGACAAAAAGTTTCCACGCGTTTATGATGAAAAGTACGTTTTGCACAAAAACTCAAAAAGATACTCAAGCTAGAATAAGGTACATTCTGCCTGGGGAAAAGACGAATTCATGTTTTTATTCATTGTCCATTAAAGGGTTTTACAGATATTCCCTCGTTTCGGTTATACATTTGGCTGAATAAGATTTCATATATATAACTAATCTCTTTGCTACATCTAAAGCATTTTCACATCTACTTCCAGTCAGCAGTTTAAAGCTTTTCTCAAAAAATGAAGACTAACTATTCCAAATGGAAAAAAGCAGGGCTATCTTAAGGCTTTTAAAGCAGTTTGGTAAGAGGTTTTCTGGCTTTTCAAATCCTTCTAGGCTCCTTTTTGTTTGGAGCTTCACATACTTTAACATCATAATTGACTTGACCTACAAGTTTATAAATCTGTTTATAGTTTTTTACATTGTCGTGAGTTTTATCAGATGTTTTAATTCCTTCACAAATTAAAGTTTCGTCAAAGTATTATTTCAAGGTTACCATGAAATATTGTTTCCAAAATGTTGGCCATGGTGATAACTATTTGCTTAGCAGAGATTACTATTTGCAGTTATCCTAACGTTCTGCAGACCCTTATCAATGTTAGCTTGTTATGGACGAATTTTAACTCAAAAGCACGTGTTGTTCGGATCGGAAACATAGTTTTCTGTACTTTACTGGCACATTTGTTGATTGACGTAATATTGTGGTTGCATTTTACATTGATGCGTTTAGGCTACAACTAGGTCAGTCAAAACTTCACCAAAGTTTTATACATGCAGTTGGTAATTTATTCCAACTCTTGACGGTAAAGGTTTACCAGATAAAACTTTGCAAATAAAACTTTTAAGTTTTATAGAAGTAATGGTTCAGCGTTGACATTCTTTGATCTCTGCAGTGCTTAATTTGCTTATCTGAAAACGAGCTTCTCTGATAATACCACAATTAAATTAATTAAATATAGATAATTGGGAATTTAAGGTGGATTGTCGTCTACTGACCTCAAGTTTTGTAGGGCTTAGCTCGTGTTTCGGTGTTGCAGTATTCTTAGTAGCTGACTTACTAATTGAGTTGTGGCTGTGTTGATTTGCGAATTTAAGAGGTCATAACAGCGTTAATTTTACCACTGCGCTGTTCGTATACAGACTAAATAGTAGCTATGTGACCAAAGGTACTGTCCGCAACCAGCTTTGTATCATACATACACTTGTTCATATCTTCAATAGACAAATTTCTGAACAGTTATTGGAAGGCTTTTGTAGATTTTTGAATGTGATCTTTCATTTTCTCGACGCAGAATACATCCAACAGATTTTTTTCTTTAATTTTAATTTCACTTGAAGCAACACAATTAAGTTTTAGAAAAGTGGTTTTTTCTCATGATTTAGTGTTCGTTTTGAATCTTCAATTCTTAATTCATCCCAGCTAAATAAGGTAATTTTAGCTGGAAAACGATTCAATCGTTCTCATTTTCAGGATATAGGCTGATGATTTTTTTTCTGCTTATAAACTGTTGTCGCCGTGCTATTTTTCAAAACTTTTTTTAAGTACACAAAAATCTGATGACATTGTTATCGCAGTATCGTGAATTATTTGAAAAAATTCTCCAGTAGTTTTTAAACAAATTCTTTTCAAAGATAACGTACAAAGGTATAGGCTTAGAAGGCATATCAGGAGAGTAAAAGCATCTCAATTATTTGGTGGGAGTGCCACCGGTGGACAACACTTGTTTACGTTTTTATGGTGTAATCGTACAGGTTTTATTTGTAAAACGCATTAAATCGTTCAGTTGAGAAATGTACTTTTCACTGGGCCCAAATGTTTTGCCGAACCCTTTTACGCTGATCAAAACTGGCAACCGATGAACTTACCTTTCAGATAATAATATCTTGCCACTTGAAAAATTACACAAACTACTGGGCTAATTTATTTTCAAGACTTAATGATAATTATGCTAGAAGAAGCTATGGATGAGGTTATAGCACCAAGCAGGAAATAGCCGACATATACCTTGGTGGTTGTAAGTAGCTCACTTTAAGTATTCTCACAGAAATAGTAAAGTTTGAATATTTTAATGACAATCGGGTGTAAAAACCGACATATTTTAAATGCTAGTATTTTTCGAGTTGAAAATACTATTTTGAAGCTGTTTTGCATTTTTAGGTTAGTAGTAAATTTTCTAGTGCTATTGTACTCTTTTACGAATAATGTTGTCAATATACAGCTCCGAATGTATTCTCTGCTCAGTCTGCTACTATTTTTTTTCAGCTGCGTGAACAAAGGTGCAGGTCACTGTTAGCTTTGTATCATGCAAATACTTATTCAAAATCTAATTAAATAACTTGCTTGACTGAAAATTAATTAACGTGCTATTGCCTGAGATTCATTTGTACATTTTTCATCCGTAGTTAAATATAGGTTGGTCTAAGTAGTCTAAAGTTTGCACTTGTACCATAAAATAAAGATATTGCTCTGTTCCTGAATTTGATTCAATGTCTTAGTTTTGCCTGAAGTCGGTTAGCATTTTCTAGGGTATCATATCATTTTACTGTTGTCCTGTATTTCTTGATTACCTAAGTTTAGAGTGGAGGCTGCATTTATCTATAAATCTGGGAGCTCACTTCATTAAATACTTTACTCTTGGCATTAAACAGTTTGTATTAGCTAAGCGACCAAATGTAGTGGCCGCCAAAGGCATTTTAGCATTCATATTTTAGGATTATAACGGTCTTTAACTAAAACGTTGTGAATGGTCATTTGCAGAATTTCAAAAGAATTTTTTGTCCAAAAAGCTTCAGAAAATCACATTGAACGCGTTCTTAGTCGAAAGAATAAAAGGTTCAAAATGTCTGAGGCTTTCCCATTCTCCACAACACAGTAAAAATTGGCTTGTTTAATCTGCAAACAAGCCTTTCTCCAATTTTTAAGTTAAAAGTCTGATTATATCGGCGGATACCGATGTAGAAAAGGCAATTTAGATGGATAAATCTTGGTATCGAGCTGACAGCAATTATTTTGTTTTATTGCTCGTTGAATTTGGTATCATCACGAACATCTACCTGGAAGGTTATTAATCTACAGTGATGGATTTATGACTTATTTTACTGTATAATCGGAAAAGTGATTTTACTGGGTTATTTTTAATTTCTTACGCTTTGGAATTCCATGTAACTAAACTTCCAGGAGCAACATCGTGTAGAGCAAACAAATCTGATTTGAATATTGGTATGAGGTTTTAATTTTCTTTTCCTGAACACTTCCAATCTGTATCCAAAAAAGGGTTGAAAAAAAAATGTGAGCAAAAATGTCTTGTTCAACATGCATTAGACCGTTAAGTTTTACAATGCAAACCTGAAATAGGTCATTCCAGCAGGGAAACGTATTTCAACTGGATGTAGCATGAAAGCAATTTCTTTAATTTTGCAACACATTACTTGACTTAAGGTCTTGGTTACGCTGTGATGTTGTCTAAAATTGCATCTGGTAAATCCACAAAAGGAGATTACGTCGTATTTTAAGGAAAAAAGTTAAAATTTAATCATGAAAACATTTGCATGATTGGTGATGATAAAACTCTCGGATGCTAATCTTGAACAGCTGCTTGCAGTTTAGAGTTTGTTTTTAAATGACAAATTTTTCTTCCTGGATGCTGGCTTGTAGCTGGTACAGCTGGCAGACAGGGCAATGCTTGATCACCGTGTTAGAAAATTTCAATTTGGCAGCCTTATCAACCTTGCCGATTGTTGGTAAAAATGCCTTAAACTAGCTAAATGAACCTTTAGGTTTCATTCAGTATCCTGATGCAGTGAGCATCTCATCAATTTAAAAATACGTATATTATTAACGGCTCATTCCAGGTGGAGCATTTGCTGCAAAAGAACACGACTTCTTCATAACATCGTTTAATTTAGCATTTAAATGGAAGGAGCAGGAGGTGCATTTAAAATAATACAAAATTTTGAACACAATTTTTATATTCGTCTTATTTCAATGAAAATGAAGGAAATTGAGCTAAATCTGTCGTTCCATATTTAAAATTTTAGAAGTCTCAGGGCATTTTTTCTGTTACCAAGTATTGTACGGTTGAGTTTGTATGAGTTCCTAACCTTTAAAACGCAGATAGTTGCCCCAGTAAGAATAATGTTTTTTCTGCTGGAAAGAAATTAATATTTAAATCCCAAAAAATTACCGAACGTTGGTCATCAATAGCTTCTTCACATTTATAAGCTATCCCATAATTTATTACAAGGACTACACTGACCGAAAAGGTCATATATGGTCATTCATAGAATGTTTAGGTTTGCACTTCTAGTTTTTACTACATACTGCACTTTTCATAAAAAATATGAGTTAAAATAATTTTTAAATTGACTCCATAGTACTCATTTTTTAATGGAACTAGAGAAAACTTCCCCTCGAATTTTTACGACATTACATAAATTCACTGTGCTATTGTGTTTTCTGGGCAACAACTGGGTATCTCTGGAGTTTACCCATAAACGTCTAGTCCGTAAAACATTGCTAGTTTAATGCGGCTAACAAGCCATCCATTTCAAAATAAGCTTACCCAAACTTCCACGAGAGTAGAAAAATGTAATTTCACTTTCTTAATGTGTCTTAAAATTAATAACATACAATTTTGTTTGTCGTGGCTATGACATAACGGTTTGGTGGCTAGAGTAGACAATCATAATATCATAATCATGTCTCGGCCATCAGGATTCAAGTTGGTTTCCATGACCAGAAAAAGTTTCTCAACGCCAAAACTCAAATTGATTAAGTATGGAATCAGTGTTATCTCAACAGTCCAGCTCACTGGGGGTAATTCATATGTTGCTGTGGTTTGTGGGAATATTTCTGCATAATTTAGAAAAAAGCTCGCTGATAAAATTCGCAGATTTGAAACCAATTCGGAAAATTGTAATGCATAAATTTTTAGTTAGCATAAATCAAGTGTGAAATTTAACAGCTCTTTCGAATAGCTAGTCTAAAATTGTATAGGAATTTGCAAACAACCAGGTCATGCATACAATGCATACTATGCACATCTAATATGCCAAGCAAAACGGAGATTTTCCTAAGTTGCATTTTTTTAAGTTGTATAATTTTTGGTATTGATAGGGCTCAGGTTAAGTTTTCAGCGTTGAAATACGACCACAAAGCTCTATCTAGAATGGTGTATTTTCTGTTGAGAAACAAATTCTAATTTTTATTTAGCAATAAGCGAATGGATTCGGCTGGAGGTTAACTCTTTTGCAAGTTTTGTCTCGTTGGTTTTTATATTCAATGAAAGGAATCATTGAACGACATGACGGAATTTTAAGCTTAGCAAAGTACGGTGCATTAGTAAACCTTATATTTTGCTAGGTGACCATAGCCATACATAAATGGTGACCATAAATGGTATAGCAAACACTATTTATTTTTAGGTACGTAATTTACATGCATAAAATCAATAAGGGAAGTGATTTCAACATTACCTTTAAGATACGGTTATGCATAAGTTGTGAGCTTTTATGTTAAGAGATATCCACTTGTTTAGAAATTGTCAACAGTGCATTTTCCAGACTCAAGGTAGGATATCTGGGTGATTTCAACCTGTTTTGAACTGTAATTGTGTGTTTCTGATATTTCGAATTTCATTTAAAAATAATCACTGTGAATTATAAATTGTACTGAACGAAATAAAATGCAAATGTTCGTATTCTTTTTCCTGCTTTTGTTATTTAGAAATAAAGTAAAAATGTGAAACCATTGGACCTGGTTTATAATCATAATGATATCATATCATATAATTTGTGTGACACAATAAAATAATTTGAATGAATGAAAAGAATACTAAATTTAGGGCATGACTTAAAACTAGCAATGGAATCTCAAAAGTGCAAATTTTACATATATTAAAAGCTCATTTGAAAATGGCATAACTCTCATACCAATTGGTTATGCACTCATAGGCTACTCTTTTCATCGACGCATATAATCGCCCTGTGTGTGGCTAGCTAGTAGCAAAAGTACCTGAGCGTATCTACGACTCACTAATGCCTTAAGAACCCATGCTCACAGGAAACTAGACTTGGCTACCTGCTGGCCAGCTCCACCGACTGTATCTAATTTGCATGTGCATCTACTTAAAGTTGTACCTGCGTTGTGCACTCGTTGCTATTTACTTTTTTATAAGTAGAGTCTTATTCTTGATAAAATTGTTATTTTTTTTGTTATCCAATCTACATATAAACTTTACTTCAAAACCCTTCAGATATGAATATCGGTATTTACCCATTATGATCAAATAAAAAATAAGCTGTTTTCTGGTGCGGATTTGTAGCTAAATTCGACGAATAGAGGTCAATTATTTTGTGATGCATTGTTTTTGCAGTCTAGTTTTTTGTGGGTTCTATTTCCGATTCCATGCTGGGAAATATCAAGAATGTATTTTAGTTTTTCTGCTTCTTTACTGCAGACCTGCATAATAACTGTTGAAGTTGTGGACATAATCAATTTTTCGCATTCCTCCATCATTCAAAAAATACTTTCCTTATGTAATGCCAAAACAAAGCAAGCTTAGAAAATAATAAGACAGGCAAATCATTCATTGTCAAACCAGAAGCAGCCCTTTTATCTTTTTTCTGGGTTTTTGAACTTTCCAATCAAACGGATAATGCAATATGCTTTCATTTTAAGTCGTTGACTGGCTAAAGTATACTTAAAATATACCGAGCTTAAATATTCATCAAATTCAAAGTATTTACCAAACCAAATTTTGATCATAAGTCTACTCTATAACTGTTATATTCTGCTTCATCTGTTCTCGGAAAATGAGTGAAAAGAAACTCTAAGAAAACACAAAAACTCATTGGCATTAATAATCTGACAATAATAATATTTTGGAAAATGTTTACACTTTTACAATGTAGGTTTTTTACAGAAATGTTGGAAAGATTGGCAAATGAACACTTTCGTCTGACTGCTTGAAGTAACCTAGGTCACAAAAAAAATTCACTTTTTAATAGCATTTTGTGGAAAAGCTTCCATCTTTCATTCCATTCTCATTATAAGGTTGAGCCTAAGAATTAAAGTTTGTAAAGAGAAGGGCAGAGACTATAGTTGCCATTCAAAAATTCTCAATCTAATCCCGACCACCAGCAACTTGCTTGTGCATACTTTTCATGTAGAAACTCATTTTGAGAATATGTACCGGATTTGAAGAGTAATTTTGCTACCCTTTACTTTTCTAAGCTTTTCTGCCGTCGCGACAGCTCCCTTTGTTCTCAGTTTGCGTGATTCGTAGAGTAGAAACAGCTTGGTATTCTCACAGCTGCTATATATCAAAGCTTTGAGTATCAGCTCAAAGCAATAAATTTTAGAACTTTTCGGTTCCTTTTTGCTCCCTCTTATTTCTGACCATATCTTAAGCTTCATCGGTTTCATGATAAACTGAAAGGCAGCAAGCAATCTAAATCTTTTGAAAAAGGAAAAGGAAAAGGAAGGGTACCTAGGAACTTTTTATGCATGTATTGCGTTAAAGCACGTACATATTAGAATGCATAATCACTTTATTACATCAAATAAAGGAAGAGACATGAAGCAACTCAAGATGCCAAATACAGCATTTATGATTAGGACCGCTCTTTCGTTCTTCCCTTCTCTTTCTAAATGTACCTTTACTTGGCCGTTTTTGTAATATAATGCAAACGAACAAAAAAATGCTTGTGCAGAAAAAGAGAAGGGCGACAAGGTACTTTGGTGCCAAAATTCGCATGTAAAAATAAACCTATCATCTTCTTCTTGAAGGGTCCATTTTTCATTATTCTTTGCAGCAAAGGCTTTAGTCGAGAGTCGCACCAAGAAATTATCTTGTAAAAAAGAGGATTCAATGAGTAAAGTATATGGCAGCTCCTTAACCATCAAGTGTCGCATCTGTTCTCTCTGTTCCATATTTAGAATGCTGCAGGCTTCATTTTAATTCTAAAATATTGAACGATAGAAAACTATTGGGAGATTTTGAGAAAAGAGTAAACCCAAGCACTGAAGGTACCTTGGCGTTTTTCAAATATATTTCCCTTCACTTTTCAAAAGCATTGTAGACTAGCTTCCATCCTTATCCCTTTCACGTATTAATATTAAGCCTTTGTGGAAGAACAGATATTATACTCGCCATTCTCAAAATCCCAAGCTACTCCCGACCACCTGCATCTTGTCCGCGCATACTCAACCTATTTTAGCCCAATCTGTGAACGTGTACATAATTTTCACTCAAAAAATGTTGTCTGCTTTTAACACTACAAGCTTTTTGTCATCCACATGCATTGTCCTCAGCTTGTAAACTTCTCAAATGAGAAACAGCTTCACAAGCTTACAACTTATCCTAAATAACCATGCCCCAAAGAAGTAAATTCCTGTTTTGTTTGGATTTTTCTCTCGCCCTTTCTCTTCCAACAATAACTTAAGCTTCTTTAGGTTTACAATGATTAGAAAGGCAGAAAACAACAAAAACCTTTCAAAAATAAGAAGTAAAGGGTACCTACGCACTCGGAGCAAAGGTTTACAAAAAACGGGTGTTTAGCTGCAATATACATATTTGTATTTCATTAGGAGCTCAACCTGAAGCAAATCAGAACTCAAAAAAACAACATTTGGGATTAAAGCCACCTTTTCATCCTTCCCTTTCACTTCTAAAAATATCTTAAACTAGGCCCCTTTTGTAAAGAAATGAAAGAACAAGAAAATCACTTGTTTGGGAGAGTGAAGGGAAACAAAGTACCTTGCACTCAAATTTCGAGTAAAAACCAACACTTTATGTTTTACATAGACCATCATGCTTCATTATTCTCATGATTTTTGTCGGAGCAGAACGCTTCAGTCTCAGTTCTTCTTTGGGAGACTTCTCATACTCTGTTCAAGTTTTCAAACAACCCCGTTCGTTACTAAATAGTTCTACAAAGTTATTTTTTGGAATATATTTGAAGATATAAAGTCACAAGGCGAGTTTCGTGTATAGTTAAAGTTTTTATTAATTCGAAAAATTATAAAAGGGTAGATAACCAATCAAATGTGATTCAAAGTCGGTTTTAAAGGAATTGCTTAGAAGTATCTTTTTTAACATTTTTGTTTTTTAACCATCTATATGTTTTGACAGACTGCCGAAATGGTTGAATTTCAATGAATATTCAGCCACACAAAATGTTCCAGCCACTGTTGAGTGAAACAACAAATAAAGGACAAGAGATCTGCATGGTTAGTTGACATTTATTTTTTTCATGAATCTTACTTTCTTTCATAAATCTAGTATCTTGTGGTTTTCTGATAGCATTTTGTGTAACAAAACTAAACTGCAGTGAAATTTTCATTTATATTTTCAGAAAGTTTATCAAATGAAGCTGACTGGAGCATGGGGAACATGGACCGGGAATGCAATCTTCCACAAACCAGATTTTTCTGGAGACGTGCAGCTTGGACGTTTTGCCGATGAAGAACCTTCCCAGTGTTATGCCGAAGAACAACTCAACAACCGTGTAGTCTTGCTTGGCGTAAATCATCTTTAACATCATTGGGCGTATTTTGTAAGTACCAGCAAATTGAATGGTAGTTTCAGCCAAGAAGAGAATTTTAGTTTTAAGTACATATTTGGTTCTAAGGCCCTTAGTATTGACTATATGACTGGTTCACATCAGTCCCTAGTTGGGGAAGTTGTCTACAAACATAAGTAGAACTATCACAGCTAATTTGTAGGAAAATAACATGATTTTGTATCATGATTTCATATTCGTTTTACGACTTTTACTCTCACTTCTACCCAGCTAAATAAGGTAATTTGTGCTAGGAAGAAGATCAGTTCGTTCTCATTGCTGTGTGTAGGCAGTTGCTGATTTTGTTTATATTTTTGGGCTGCCATTTAGCTCTTTTCCAGCGCTGTCAGTAATTATGCTGGGTGGACGCTTGAGTAAATTCAAAACACTTGCCTGCATTCAAGACAAGTATCAGGGATTGAAATTACCGTAGGGTTATTACCATTTGAATGATTAGAATAATGTAGTAAGGAAAAGTAAGCTTATTGTTAGTAGCACCTTCTGCGAATCGCGTGGGTCATCACATCATAAATTTTAGCTTTGATTAATGTACTAAGATTCTCCATATTATTAAAGTTCTATCTTTATCTATTAAGTAGGGAAATGATTAAAAAATACATGAATCCCCTAAAATGAAATGAAACAGACAATTTTAAAATATTTATTATAAAAAGAATGATGACGCCGATTCTTTAAATTAAATGTGCATGAGTTTTAAACCCTAACACGTATTAGGTTGTTGTTGCAAAAATAATGTACTTTTTGTGGCAAAAATCATGATTCAAATTCCACGTAACGTAGCTTACTGACTTTTCACTTTGGTTTTCAAGATAAAGTGGCCTTCAGAATACTCAGCATTTGTATTAAACATTCATATTTTAAAATTAAAACGGCTTGACCCACCAATTTACAAATGGCCATTTATAGGTTTTCATAAAAAAACTTCCAAATTTGCTTAGTAATTGTTTTGCATTTGTGCTTAAAGTTTAAAAGCTTCCCAATAACGGGTTGCAATTCAAATGCATATGGAACCTAAATCTTTGAGGTTCTCTACTTTTTGCTTAAATTAACTTATAACATTACAGTAATTAATTTTCTTTTTAGCAAACTAATCTGTTTTTTAAATTTTGAAGTTAAAAACAACATTCATGTTGGCCTATGTCAAGTAAAATAGGTATTTGTTCCAGATTTAATTTATCATGAAACTGATCGCCTTCATTTTTTTAATGTCGAATATAGACAAAACCGTTTGGTAGCCATAAGAAAGAGACTATTTCATTTCTGGCTAACTGATTAGTCCCACACTGTTATGCTGTGTTTGTCAGTGTTTCTGTCAAATTTCAGTTCTGAAAAGCAAGTGGTCTTCAGCAGCTAATTTTGAGGACTTATTATTGAACGGTTGCAATTTGTTCCGTGGATTTGAACAAAGGTAATTAGAGTATTAAACCCACATGACACGAAAGGTCGCCGAACAAAAGATGCCCAACAACTGGGTCTTATTTCATTTTGCATCTCTCCATTAAACTTTCAGTACACTATTATTGACATGTAACATGGGTCTATTGTTTATTAAGACATCGCATCATGCAAAATACTGTTACTTATAATGCTTTCATATTTTGATACTTCATTTTAGCGTGTTGCACAGGTTCTCAAGTTTAAAACAGAATGAACTGTTCCAACTAAAAAATGGTTATATTGTTGTAGGAAACTAAGAGTTGCTGGCATTTTCATTGCACGTTTTTTAAGAGGTATGCAGGAGAGCCAGTTAGAGTGGTTTGAAGTTTAGTTTTGTTGTGATCCTGAAAATACATAAGCAAAACGGTGGGTTTGATTAAAACTTACGTAAATGTTGCACCTAGCACAACTTTTTTCTTATGCTGTTTTTCGAAACTAAGCAACCTGTTTCACATTAGACCACCATAAGTCAATGTAAAATACGACATCACAATAATTATCAACTTCCGTACCAACGTCCCTTTGCAATGTGCCTTGACGGAAAAACTTGATCAAAATTAACTCCAATAAGCTATTCCGGTTTGGAAATGTATTTCAACTGGATGCAATATTTATTTAAATTTTCCAGTTTTGCAAGACATTAGTTGACTTTACATATTTACTACCAAAGTTGATTGGTTAAGAATACTGGTTCGCAAATCCAATAAAGGAGGACTCAGTGTTCTATTTAAAGAAGCTGCTTTCGGATTTTATTTTCATACTATTTTCATGATTGTTGATAGTAAAAATCGCTGTTGGTGATAAAGTTGCTATCAGTTAAACATGCATTTTAGCTGCGAAGTTGTTCCTCAGTATTTTTTATTGCAAACTTTGATAGTTTAAGCTCAGTTTTAGGCTAAAGCCTTAATGTTTAAATGTGAGAAATTTTTCTACTAACGAGGAATACTATATCTCAGTCCGAAAGGAAATTGGCCTTAAGATGGTGCAAAATGTAGATCAGGTTGGCAAAAGGTGGAGGTAAGCCCATTATTTAACTCCGCACAAACTCTTGGGTTAGTGACCAAAGGTATTGGTCACTAATTTCTAATTTAGAAAGATGATTTCGTCGACCAAAAAAACTTCTACAAAGCCATTTGTAGAGTTTTACTTGTTACAGTTGTGAGTTAAAACTTCAATAGCACACATCTTTAGTTTACAGGCTTGTCTTTTGCAGAAAGGAGAATTATAAATCGATATTAGGGCATGAAATGCGCAATAAAGCGCTACTTTTAGCAAGTAGTTGCTGTTATAAGTCTTTTTGCAGCAATGTTATAACGGTATCTCAGTAACACAGAAATTTTAGACTTTGAACCACTTGGAAAACGAGTAATTTCGTTGTTCTACAAGCATCACCAACCTTTGTAAAAGTAGGTTTGCAATTAGTAGGTGCAAATTTATAAATTGACTTTAAATGGAATCATCAGTAACCAAACAAAGCATTGGCTTGCCAATTCACATGGCAATTTGTGCTCTTAGCTACAATAATGTACCTTCAGCCACGGAAACATTAGGATGTCGCTACTGCCTTATAAAACATAAGATGGGCGTTTAGATATTGGTATTTATAAGCAGAAGTTTTTTTGATTGCGTTGTAGGTGTGCTTAGGGAACTCATCTGATGTCGTTTTGCATTAAAAGACTAGGAGTTAGTTCTAGAGGGCACCTGTATTCCTATCTGACTAATGTTTATATGGAAGTCTGTATTTTCTGTGATTGTAAACACTCCAAATGCAAAATGCATCAGCGCGATCATCTGCTAGTGAATTTATTGTTTGCTATCTGACAAATGATACTGATCACTTGTAGCTTTGTATCGTACAAACTCTGTTTTTAAATCTATTGGACCATCTTAGGAAATCTAGCTTGACAAAAAAAATTTCAGATGCCATTATTTGAGATTCATTTGTACATTTTTTTATCCGTAGTTAAATGTTGGTAGGTCAGTGTAGTGTAATTGTAAGTTTCTGTTCTTTCTTTCTGTTCATAAAATGAAGATAGGTTGTTCCGTTTCCCATTTTAAAAGGGGCACCCAACCGATTCAGCGAGCCATTTTAATATATTTGATTCACCAAGATTTGTAACCGTTCACTCACAACTCAACAAAAATTTATGTCAGCTATGTGTCCAAAGGTACTGGCCCCTTTAGCTTTGCATCATGACTTTACTAATTCATACCTTTAAAATATAACCTACTCGATCGAAGTTTTAATGCAAAGTCATTCATAGAGTCTATATCAAAAGCATCTATTTTTTCGTCTGTAAAAAAGTTTATTGTCATGGTTTAGTTTCTAAGTAGCAATACACAGTCTTGTTGCAGGACAAATAAAGCACTTAAAAAAATGGAATTGATTACAACTGAGACTAGCACTGCCTAAGATTTTCAGTTTCATAAATTTTCACCTGGTTTTAGAAAACTTGGTGTTACTTTAGGCTTAAAATCTAAATCATTGGAGAGGTAAGACATCAACTACTGCAATTTGCAATAGACGAACTCCATGTCAATCCGGAAAGGTCCCATAACAAACATTTTAAAAATCGCTGTAGTTTTGATATGTTGTAAAGCACAAAAAATTATGGTATTTTGCTTAAGAAAGTCCGGTTTGAATCACCCCCGTTTGAGAGATATGACGATTTTTGTAAAAACATCCATCGATTACATTGATTTAGTGTTTACGCTTTTTTGAGTAAACCGCAATAGCTATAGACCTAATTCTTTTTCCAAAACGTAGCTAAATGGTTTTTTTAGATGGTAATTTTATATCTTTTTCCAAATGCAGTCCAAACCAGCAGTGGAAATGTTTGAATTAGGCTGAGGAAGTGGTTCAAAGGCATTTTTTGAAAAACGTAACTTTAAACATTGTGCAGTCAGTTTGGGCTGCATCTATGCAACCATTTTACAAGGCCTTGTAAAACAACCGTTTAGCTACGATTTGAAAAAAAGAATTAGGTCTCCATCTTTTCCCGCCTACTCATGTATGACCATTTTAGTAGTATCACTTTTATCAAAAATTGGTAGTATGTGGAGACCTAAGTTTGATCTTGCATTGTAGCTAATTAAACTTAACAGATGGTGTTTTAATGTGGTTTCCTGAATGCAGTCCAAACTTACAATTAAATTCTTGAATTTATGTTTTTCAAAAAATGCCATTGCACCACTTCCTCAGCCTAATTCAAACATTTCCACTGCTAGTTTGGATTGCACTTGGAAAAAGATATAAAATCACCATCTAGAAAAACCATTTAGCTACGTTTTGCAAAAAGAATTAGGTCTATAGCTATTGCAGTTTACTCAAAAAAGCGTAAACACTAAATCAATGTAATCGATGGATGTTTTTACAAAAATCGTCTTATCTCTCAAACGGGGGTGATTCAAACCGGACTTCCTTCAGCAAAATAACATAATTTTTTGTGCTTTACAACATATCAAAACTACAGCGATTTTTAAAATGTTTGTTATGGGACCTTTCCGGATTGACATGGAGTTCGTCAATAGCTTTTTGGAATAGTCTAACCCAGCATGACTTTTTGTAAGTTTTTTAGTCCTGGGTGCATTGGTTAAGTTTTGGTAACGCCCTTTCACACTATTTACGTAATATAGAATCATAAAACAGCTTCTGAACATACTTAAATTGTGCTATTCCAGCTTGAAAATGTATTTCAACTGGATATAGAGCAAATTAAAACTCATTCTCGGAAGGTAAATGTTGATTTTTAAACGCTGGTTGTACAAGTTTTTGTTGCCTATGGTTGACAAAAGTCGCGGATAGTTACTCCATAAGTTGTCATAGCTAGTTTTTAAAACTATTTATTGTACGTAGCAATTGCACCAGCTTTATAATTGAGTGTAATCTTTATAAAATACTATTGAGTCTTCGTCACTCTTTGTTTCTAAAGATTAAAAATGCAGCTCAGTAGGCACTAATATTGCCTAATAATCCGGTTGAACATAAGGTTTCCCAAAGTTTCTAAGAGCACATGTAGGACACTGCATGGGTAGAATCTATAACAAGAATACAAATAACGATGGATAACACATTACTTTTAAAGGTTGCCAATTTTTCAAACCAAACTGGTGAGAATAATTTCTTTGCAAATAAATAAAGTAAAATTCGTTTCAAAATGTCACCCAAGTATCCCGGAAACTCATTTAATTTGCAAATAAGCTTTTTTACCGGCTTAAACCAAATAGACACAGGTAATTTCGTTTGGTTAAAATACTTTGAAACTTGATTATTTACCTTTACTGAGCATTGTCTGTATGTGATCATCACGAGATCGTGGGATTTTTTTTGTTTTTCTCATCCTTTCGTTTTTAGTTTATCAGTTTAAAAAGAGTGTCTCTGGGGAAATATACTTAAGCATGAGTCATAAGCTTGCAGTAATTTCGGCAGTAATTAAAGTAAGTGGATACTTAAGCTTTTACTGCAAAGTTTCAAGCTCATGGTATTATATATTTATTTGCTGGAAAATTGAATTTGGGGCAAGAAATGTCTCACTGTTTAGATTGAATCTGAAAGTATACCAAGAATTCAACATGGTAACAAAGTATTTCTGCAATATTTTTAAAGCGTTTAGTCGTACGATAATACCCTACATCGTTGCCAGAGGTCGCAGGTTTTTAGGAAAGGTAAATTGTTAGATTTTCAATTGAAAAAGTCGTAGGACCATCAAAAAATTTGATTCAAGTACGATATGATAAAATGGTAATTTTTTATGGAGTTTTCAAAATCCAACAAGCTTTTCATTAAATGTTTTGCAAATTTTAGTAACTTTAATCATAAATTGTTGATTAAATTTTGTTCCTGCTACTTGAAAATTTCAGTTCTCAATAAAGCAAGGTCTTCAGCAGTTACTTTTTGGGACTTGATAATAAAACTATTATATGTACGTTTGATGAGAGCAATTTGTCAATCAGATATGCACAACAAGTTATGCTCATAAACTGTTTACCTTAAAAACATAAGTTTACCAGCGTGAAAATGTATTTACACTGAATGTAATTTTCAATTAACGACAATAATTTTCCGGTTGCAAGGCATTGCTTGATGTTCATCGTGATTATCCAAACTCTTTTTGGGTCATCTTTGTAAGAGGAGTTCTTTGGTTTGCTGATTAGTGCAACGCCATAAAATTGACAATTTTATACACTTTACAAAAGACACAATAATTTTCCTGGAATCTCTAGCTAGAATATCTATCTTAACCATTTCATAAGTCAAATGCACAGTAGCAATTTGATCGTTAAGCTGTCTGACGGGGTTATTTAGCCTTTGTTGAATGATAACCAGCTTGCAACTCTTTCGAATAAAATGGTAATAATATTTGTAAGCATAAAAATTACGCAGGTGTAATATCCAAGGGTGGGCAAGATAAATTTATCTTAAACACAGTTTATTTAAGATATTATTTAAGATAAATATATTTATCTTTTATCTTCATCTTTTATTTGGAGCTTTCATTTATCTTAAATACTTATTTATTTGGAGCTACGACGAGCAAATTATCTTAAGATAAAAATTAGAGAATTTTTACTGTGTTTGTGTCTAACTCAACTTTTCTATAGAAGTTGCATTTCTGCAACATCCAAATGGAATTATCTCGCATTTTTTGACCGGAAGATGAATTTCGCATGTCGGTATCCTTTCATATAGGAAGGAAAAGCATATGAACAGCTACAGAAATTCACTTTTCTTTTCTAAACTGATCACTTGATCCGCTTTAGTTAAGATTATTGTGCTGAATTCACTAACTTTTCTAACTAACTAACCCAACATCACTAACTTAATAGAATATTAAATTGCTTTACGTGTGCGTTTCGAAATCTCGCAACCATACAGCCGTATGAGGCAGAACAACGAAATCTTTTATAAATTTTTAGTTTCCAAAATGGACTCAAACATGCACTGAGTATAAATATAGATAACAGTTTAATAGTTTCAAGATTTCTCAAAAAGTGTTTTTGAAACCCAACTAATTATACTTTTCTTTGAAATTCATTTAAGATAATTTATCTTATCTTTTATATGGAGACTATTGTGTTCCTATTTATTTAAGATAAATATTTATTTGGGCTCATTTCGGGCTCTTTTATCTTGAGGCACCTCATCTTGCCCACCCTTGGTAATATCAAGTCAAAACTTCAGTTTTCCCGTGATTCAGTCATTGAAATAATGAATTTAAAACTCGAACAATCATTAACTAACTTTTTATACAAGGCCAGGAAAATAGTAACAATATTAAATAATTATGGAACTTTTTGTACAGTATTCGGCATATGTTTAGCAAGCGTACATGCAGTTTGTGTGCCATTATGCTTGTAAATTTGAAGCGTTTTTAAACCTTAAAGACTCATAGGTAGGATGTCTGGAACGGTTTTAAACTGGTAAATAAAGATAAATTGTGTAAATTTTGTTTTTAGTTTTACTTTAAAACTTTTAGATAATAAGTATTGTTATACACGTATTATATTAAGTAAAATTGAACTGATCGTCAGAAGCAATGTATGTTATCTGCTTGAGCTTGCAATAAAGGTTAGTTCTGCATTTATTACGTTTAAGCAACTAGTTGATACATGATATTATTATAAATATGTTACATTAAAAAAACTCAGTGCTGTAAAATAAATGAATGTGATTGGATAAAAAAATATTTTTCAATCATTGCTACCAACGATGAATTGGATTTTGAAATTTGAATGAGATTTATTACTTGATTTATTACTTACTAAAAAGATGTACTATTTACTTTTCACAAAACTTAAAAGCCAAAAGCATTTAAGCAATTTGTCTTTTAAAGAGTTTTGTTATCCCATCAGCACGAGACTTGAGAGAAAGTGGTAAGCAAAGATAAAATTTTGTTCGCACTCATCAAAATTATAATAATCTTCTAATACATCTTTTTGCTGACGGAGCTACAAATCGTATGAACTTCAAGTAAAAAGCCAAATGGCAGGTATTTCCGACATAAACTTGAATTACTCCGATTTAGATTATTTATTGGAGTTTAAGATTTTCTGGTCATTATAATACTTTAGTCTGTGAGTTAAAATTTTACTTTTTGTTAATCGTTTCGACACCCACCTACTTTTCATGTAAGAAGTAATATTTTACTTTTATTTAAGGCATAAATAATGTACTTTTTCGATTTTTTATTTAATTCCCTTTTTAAAGTTAAAATGCCCACATAGCTGCAAAATTCATAAGAAAAATATTTTTTTGGCTACAAGCTACTCACATAGCTGCACATATGTATCCCAATCTTACTACAGAAGCCGTCTTTTTTACCGGGAATGGCTAACATTAAGTTCGTTAAGCACATGTTATCAACAGAATCATAGATTATGAGAATGCATCACCATGATACTCTTACTATTGAGAGGCACATGTTCGTATTTTCTGCGGCTAGCTGGTAGCAAAATCACCTGAGCGTTCTTTGGACTCGCTAATCCCTTGGGAACCCTTGCTCGCAGGAAATTGGACTTTGCTACCTACTGGCCAGTATCACCTACTTTCTATATCTTGCGCATATAACTGCATAAAGCTATTCATGCATTGTGCACTCGTTGCTGAATTACATTTTTATGAGTAGAGTATTTTTTTAAATTGTTCTGTTTACTCTTATACATTCTACTCATAAATTTTCCTTCAAAACCATTAAGGTATGAATATTGTATTTGCCAATTGTGTTCAAATAAAAAAACGACGCTTCTTTCTGCTGCAGATTCGTAACTAAATTGGACAAATAAAGGTAAAATATTTTATGATGCCGTGTTTTTCAGTGGTTTTGGGAAAAATAGTTTTTTGCTGGTTCAGGCTCCAATTTCGTATTAGAAATATCAAGAGTGCATTTTAAAATTGTGGACAAAACAATTTTTTGCTGCTTGTAATAACAATGATGTCAATTGATGATACAAAATGGATATAAAGGTCTTTGTGATACTCTTTGTATGGATTTCCCTGCATCATTAAAAAATACTTTCCTTCTGTAATGCAAAAACAAAGCAAGATTGGTTAGTAATTAGACAGGCAAATTATTTAATCATGCATTTCATTGCCAAAGCAAAAAGCTGCCCTTTGTTCTTTTGTCTGCTTTGCTTCGATACTTTATTTGATGAATTTCCATAGTTATGTTAAAAATAGAAAAGCGTTGATCAACAACCATTAGAACGGGACATTCAGGTCAAAGTATGTTCAATTACCCCGTCAGGGGTCAGTATTCCGATTTTGAAGCAGGCAGGAAGCGTAATTATTATTAAATTTGGCAAATAATGTTGATTATCGCATCACACGCTTTCCAATTCATGTATGTGGTTCACGATGGCATTAATAATCTGACAATAATGTAATTTTAGTAAATATTAACGGTTTTTTGAATTGGACGTACGTCTTCTTGCATTCATGTTGGGTAAATCCGCAAATGAACATTTGTTCAGCCTAACAAATAAAGTTTGTAAGTGGAAGGGCAGACATTGTAGTCGCCATTATAAAATTCTCAAGCTTATCGCAACCACCTCCAGCTTAGTTGTGCATACTTTTCACGTAGAAGCCCATTTTGAGAATGTCTACTGGGTTTTAAGTAATTTTGTTATCCTTTATATTTCTAAGCTTTTCTGCTGTCGCGGCAGCTCCCCTTGTTCCCATAGTAGAAACAGCCACGCATTCTTACAGCTTATTTAAACATACCATAGATTTGTGTATGGCCAATAAATCAAAGCAATAAATTTTACACCTTTTATATTCCTTCTCGCTCCCTTTTATTTCTGACCGTATAATAAGCTTCCCCAGTTTTATGAAATACCAGGCAGCAAACAATCAGCCTTTTAAATTGGAAAAAAGAAGGGTACTTAGGTACTTTTGTGTATATGGACTGCATTTGTAGATGAGAAACTCCATGGGTGATATACCAGTTTTTTATGACTTAAATTTCAGGATTTTTGTTTTTTAGTCATATTGATTGATAAGAACGTTTTTTGCGTGCATAGTAAGTTGTAATTACTTAAAAATTAAACAGAAGCAAGATTCAAGGTTTTCTGGCAAAAAACTCAAAATTTGAATTTTCGCGCGTAATTTTTCGAATTTCAAAAAATCCTGAAAAGGCCCCCTAGAGCATCGCTTGGAGAACCTGTGTGCAAAATTTCAGACAAATTGGTGCATGTACGACTAATATATAGGTTGCCCTTTGAAATTTGTTCAAGTAGCCCCGGGTGCTATGTATCAACTTACCCCAACTTTCCAAAATATTTTTTTCGGGTAACTTTCCTTGGCCATTGCAACTAGCTATATTGTGGAGCCAAATAAAAATGGAGAGGTGACGGCTTCAATATCGCCCATGGAGTTTCTCAGATATACATATCACAATCGATGAACACTTCGTTACATTATATCAAATAAAGGAAGAGACTTGAAGCAAGTCAGGATGTCAAGTACAGCATTTTTAATTAAAACCGCTCTGTCGTCCTTCCCTTCTTTTTCTAACTATATCTCAAACTTGCTCGTTTTTTGTAATATAATGCAAACGAACAAAAAATGCTTGCATAGAAAAAGAGAAGGGCTTCTAGTTACTTTGATGCTAAAATTCTCATGTAAAAATAAACATATTATCTTCTGCATGAAATGTAAATTTTTCATAATTCTAAAAAACTAAGGCTTCAGTCGAGAGTCTTCCCAAGAGGTTATCTTGTAAATATAGAAGATGCGAGGAGTAAAATTTAGAGCAGCTCCGTAAGCTTTAAATACCGCATATCTTCTCATTGTTTCATATCTTAAATGCTGTAAGCTTCATTTTAATTCTAAAATATTGAAAGATAGCAAACGGTTGGAAAATTTTAAGAAAAGAGCATAACCAAGCACTAAAGGTACCTTGGCGTGTTTCAAATAAATTTCCCTGTACTTTACAAAAGCACTTTGTACTCTAGCTCCCATCCTTTATTTCTTTCACGTATTAATGTTAAACCCAAGTGGAAGGGCAGATGTTTTAGTCGCCTTTCCCAAAATCCCACGCTAATCCCGAACACCTGCATCTTGTCAGTCCAAACGTTTCATGTATCAGCCCAATCTGTGAGCACATACTTAATTTTAAC
>Ga0194135_10000594_pt1 | contig 21302 bp, 17 predicted proteins | sample LitLau_LLRF_2013_FD_134024 | JGI IMG/M metagenome (GOLD analysis project Ga0194135, IMG submission 134024) | Freshwater sediment microbial communities in response to fracking from North America - Little Laurel Run_MetaG_LLRF_2013 (version 2) | ecosystem: Environmental > Aquatic > Freshwater >...
GAGCATGAAGGTGACAGCATGTCTGAGGTAGGTACTATTGTTGCTACTATGCTATTATACTACGAGTTACTGTCTTAACTTCTGAAGACTTGTTATCTTTTGTCTAAGACTAATTCTGGCGTTCCTCTCCACGCAAATGAGTCTGTCTCGAGGCTTGTGTCTTACACGTTTGGGCCTGTCGGAAACGGAACTGGACAACCTCAAATTATTTATCCTGTATTGGAATTTCAACCAACTGCGTTTTTTGCATTAGGATCACCCATCGGTAAGACTTGTGTGATCCATACATAGTTGTTAATCTCAGATCTGAGCGAGTAGTCGCCCACTCCTTTGATAATCTATAATTTATGTGCCATATTCGCCTGTATTGATTAATGAATCATTGTTATTCTTTATATAGCGATGTTTGTCACTATTCGAGGAATCGAAAGATTGGGTCAGGAGTTTCATTTTCCAACTTGTCCAGCGTTTTTTAATATTTTTCATCCGTTTGATCCTGTAGCGTACAGGATTGAAACCCTCATAGATAGTCAATTTGACTCCAAACCAATTCTAATACCGCACCACAAGGGTAGAAAACGACTACACCTTGGTAAGGAATTGGCCTTAAAATCTCTTTTATTTTTGAATCTTCTAGCTTGAAGTGCTCACAATGTTCACTTATATTTCTGATTCATGTAGAATTGAAGGAGACAATGCAAAAGATTGGGTCTGATGTGAAACAAAAGGTTGTGGAATCAGTTGTTGCCACATGGAATATGATAACTTATTACACTTCGTCGAAGACACCTGAGGAGATAAAAGAATCAGCAGAATCTGAGAAGAAGGCTCAGGAAGAAGCTATGCAAGAAGCAGTAGACGACATTGACGATGAAGGAGATCAAGATATTGGACTTGGTAGACTTAACGGAGGAAGACGAGTCGATTTTGTGCTTCAAGAGGCTCCGTTGGAAAGTTTCAATGAGTATCTATTCGCCCTGAGCAGCCATGTTTGCTACTGGTATGCTTGATGTATTAAATTCCAAATAACAGTGTGGGTGTAGTTTCTAACAAAATGTTGGTATAAATTTACTTAGGGAGTCGGATGATACGATGCTTATGATATTAAAAGAAATTTATGCTTCCTTGGGAGTTCGCGAAGATAAATCTCGACCTAGTTCTGCGGTCAGCGATACAACCGCAGGTCAAACTTCAGATATTTTCCACCAAAGTGCTGCTGCACCTGTTCAAACAGCAGCTTATCCGGTATCAGAAGTTGGCACTTATCCCCCCACTACAGTTCTTTATTCGAGACCTGAAGCAACACCAGTCTTCCCTTCTCCGGTTACCAGCCTGACTCCTCCTATTATGTTCAATCCTCATGATCCTAGAAACCAGGCAATTGTCGGACATACATCGTCCTTGCCACCTGTACCTCCATCAGGAATGCCACAAGACGGTTCAAAGAAACCCCTAATTATTGGAGCTCGACCGGTTGTGAGTACTGACGAACTTCAAAATTTAAGAGGAATGGATCCCACAGCTCCCATCAATGCTGGAAGTGTCGGACCTCCACCTTTGGCTGGATTTAGACCCAAACAATGATAAACTTACAACCCATTGGAACATCAATTTTATGACTGCTTCTACACTTGAATTTTTAACATATAACAAAACAACAGAAATATTCAAGAGAGAGGAATATCTGAAGATAATTGAAAGTGTTATTTTGTCTACAATTCATGCTATGATTGAAACATAATCTTCTATGATACTTCTTCCTTATAATTTATTAATGACAAGTATGAAAATTCTGAGTATTAAATTTGATAAAAACAGTGTATTTTGAACGACAGATGAAATGTGAAATAAAATGCTCCATGTGCTATACAAACCAAATGAATGTTATTAAGCAAGACCTTGTTGTAGTGTATACTTACATAGTCTAAAAGTTGAGAAGCCGAGGCAATTCTTGATTCATGAAAATCAACCGCCCAACATATTATCTGTTTATGGTTCTTTAAGTGGTTTGCTTTACAGTAGTGACACAAATATCTGCAGCTAATGAAAATAGCAATTCCCTCAATTGTAATTAATTAGTGTAATTTCTATCATGTATGTCTCATGTCTAATGTTCTTTTTATGGTGACACGCGAAACACAGCAAACCTCAGCGTTCCACAATCCATTACCCATTGTTATGAATGAAGTGTACCTGATTATGGAATAGTAGTAAAACGGTCGGTCTTAATAGATGTTTCATTCACTCACTTCATCTGCAACATCTTATGTGGTACAAACTAACATAACGTAAAAATGAAGCTAGTACATAGAATCGCAGCAGTGGACGACCGGTTGTTCGAATGTGAGAGGTGGCCTGTGCCTCAGGCTTGTGGTGACCATATTAATGTCTAATAACTTGAATGAGTGGCTTCAGTGTTTCAGAATTGTTCAGTGAATTCATTGGTGTAACAATGGCTCCTCGCTTCAGTTTTGCTCCACTGATCATCTCCGTCTTGTGCATCGTCTGCATAGGTAAGCGTCTTTTCCATGAATGTGTTTTACGCTCACCGCATTTTCCAAGACTTTTCCAAGACTATCTATCCTATGTTTCAAAAACTCCAACTCAATCGTAAATTTCTGACTACTCTAGATATTAAATCAGATTTGCAAGTCTCGTATTTTAGTTTCATGCAGGTTTTGAAGCAAGCTAATTTCAGGCACACAATTCTTTACCCAACTTTTTCTGCGAAAATCCTGAACCTATTTGTTGCAAGTTTCTAGTAGCTGAAAGTATTATTGAATCGCTTTGAAATATGACTATTAAACTGAAAACATTTTTGTCGATAAGTTCGCATCCTCAACAGTATCAAAAGTTCTAAAGTATAATAATAATTTATTGATCAAGAAATCTCCTTATAGTATAGTAGTTGAAGGAACACTTGACACTTACCATGAGCATCTATAATAACATGTTTTACCTCAAACGATTGATTCCATTCGATCCATAACGTATTTCCTGTTAAACTCTTTTATGAACTGTCAATTTGACTGAATGACTTTTATTGCATTTAAATTATGCAACCATTCGTAACACGTTATAATGAGTAGTATGTACTTTGTAATTAGCTAAAAGATTCTTTTACAATCTACTGGACTAATGAATGATTTCAGATAGATTTTCATTAATAGAAAAGATATCATAGCACAATATTATGTCTACTGTGCGTCTCATCTTTTCATCTCATCTCTATGTACTGTAACGGTACTCAGGATGCAATCAGCATTCATTACCTCACACGTTTGCACAACAATACGAAGAATTAGGTTCCACTCTGACAGATAATTTGAGATTTTTGGTATCCCAATTGTCTTTGCAGAAAACCCGAATAAGGAAAAGAGAACGGCGTTGTTTAGAAAACTTAATTTTATGCACCTTCATCGTTCACTACACATATTATCGCGCAGTGTATTCCTCTTTTAGATTTAAGTAGTAGACTGTTGCAGAATTCAAGGAACCTGTAGGTACTCAAAGCAATGCTATTTTCTGATGTGATGATTAGAACATTTCCATTAGATGATTCGTGTCCCATGTTTCTAATTTTATGTGTAAATCATATTCAAATTTAGACATAAAGGACAGTTACGTGTTGATAGCTCATAGAGATGACACGATTCTTCATATTATTTGAGAAGATTTTGAGATGTGCCTGATTGAGAAATATAAGAATTAACTTTTGAACTGAAGTGAAACAGTTACTATATATTGCTGTAATACATAATAAGACAGATGTTGTTGAGAGCCAGGAGGCATTATATCTTTAGGTTTCAATGTAGTGATAATGAGTATACGGGGTTGTTTACAATTACATGAATATTAATCCTCGCCATACAAAAAATACAAAAGGACTGAATGACCGAATTCCACTTCGGCCTCTAAGCTTATTTTTACAAAATTAGCTGTGAAACAATTGCTACTAAATGTAACAATTTGGATGTATCATCAAGAGACAATACACACGCGTACACAACAATGATACACATCCTCCTACTAGAAATAACTCCCAACCCACGAGACATGAGAAAGAGCAGAGGATATAAGTCTGATTTACAACTAACAAATTGGACCTTCTCCTTTAATTTTTGAAATTTTTTTAAAGTTAGCATGCATACAAATTGCTACAAGCAAACTTTAACAACATAGTAATAAGAACATTTTTTTCTTGGTTAACTAAGAATGTAGAAAATGTATTTCTCTGTGTACAATACACACACAATTTGCTAAGATCCTGGCGTAACGGTTATATACTTATTTAACGCAAACTGCCAATTAATCCGCGACAGTCAACCCGGTGCATGCATCGTGAATTCCTGTGTCCTACTCCTAACCTACCTCTGCATAACCAAACAACAATACAAACCTCTGATAAATTATTATCAGTAGTCGTACAACTGGTTTAACTCTGCTCAGGAAGAAGACGTAACTGTTTGGTCAATTTTATGAAAAAATCAAAATTTGCTTGGCAGTGCTTTACCCTAGAAATTTGTGAGGCCTTCTAAGCAAACAAAATTGTATGCATATTTTTATTGTTTTTTGTATTTCTAACTGAACTGCGATAACTACAACTTTTTGTAGAATGTGCGATATATATTATTCTTTCAACAACTACCAAACCGGCTCCTTGCGTCAATTCCTTCAAAAATGAGCTGTGATAAGCAATGTCACTGTCAAAGAAAACATTTGAATATATTTAGTCTGTCCACTTTAAAAGTAGTAGTAGTAGTAGTAGTAGCGCAGTCTTACATAATAAAGTACCGTTCATTATGCAAGGGAACTATAAGCAAGTTTTTAGATTTTACTTTCTTCTGCATAAGTCGCAACTAGTCCAATGCCACCATGCACTAAACTTCATTTGTTTTCGATTGTACATTCATACATATAATATGATTCATGAATCACTACCCTCGAATATTACAGTTTCAACTTGCAGACTTGCGACTCGATTTTTATTACGTAATAAATTACCTTAGTACTACTTATCAAGCAACTCTTTGAACTCTTCGTACACACTCGAAGAATTCAAGTTATTTTAGCGAAAGACATATACCTGCATGTATGATTGCAATTTCAAGACAATTAAATGTCTTGATAGTTTGTGTTCTTCTAATAGTAATGAGGTTGAAGCAATCCATTCCAATCGATTATTATATACTTCTATCCCAACTAACTACCAAGACTGACCATCTGCATGCGTCCCATAAGCTATGTAGCAAGTGTTTGTCGTTATTCTTTTATATTAATGAGTATAGATTTATAATTTATTTTTCTATGTGGTCATTACACTTCTGCCCTTTCCTCTGTACGTGTTAATTTTAGGATTACTATTTCACTTAATCTTCACTTCGTGTTCTTATTACCACAAGCTAGCCACGATGTCATTATGTTCATTATTATTATTATTGATTAAAATTGTTGGTACACACTTTTTTCATTTCAATTATGACATAAGGACATGGCTCACTTTTAAAATGAAATTATAGCTAGGATCTGACATCGAAAGAACTTAAATTAGTGGAAAAGGGAAACACATAATAATGATGATGAATATCATCTGTTGAGTTCAGATGAAGATGAGTATAGACAGTCGTTACAGAATACATATATGTAACTAACCAATAGTTTACAAAACTACGGAACTGTCTGGACGATCAAAAACATACAAAGATGATCATCTATATACGACGAACCTTTGTAGACAGATTGTCTCGCATTTTCTGTTTTTGGACATTCTTCTGTCTCTTTAAGATTTGGCTGAAAGAAATAAGAAATCCACTCTGTTTCCTTAGTTGTTTTGAAACGATTGCGAAAGTGTCTGAAGATTTATAAGTGTGTATCATTCCTATTCTCATTACAAAACGCGTTTCACAGAAGAGACACCATAAAGAGATTAGGAAAAATCATTTTGAGACTTTGTTGGTACTAGACACTTAATTCACACATATACGAATTGGAATCATTTGGATGCGACGAAAAGAATCTTTTTCAGACAGACGATAATACACTTACAATATAGCATATAGATTATGTGCCGATCGGTATATTAGGGTTGACAGATGAATGCCAAATAAAAGGTGGAACTCATTCACATATTTTTCTTGATACATCTGTTAAGTCAGCTAGATCCATTTCTTAATTTGTGTTACAAGTGTACTTAGTTATGAGAGGATTGCACACCACTGCCCATTGATTCATGATTGTAGAGACAGCAGAAAAGTACCTTGCCTAATAGATCTATTTTCAAGTCACTTCTTGTCGTAGGAGAATGATACTACTCGTTCATAGATACATAAAATAATAAGTGTCTGATCTAGAATAACGGCCGATTGAAGTTTTAGGAACACTCGGACAAACTCAGCAGTAAATTTGTACAATCCAGTGTGTCTCAGAGAGAGATGCAACTCATCATGACAAATCGATTCTTCAATAACCTACCCTCATGTAGTAAATTACAAAACAAGTAAGCACAGGGTGTGTTCTCACTCTCTGCAGATCTATTGTAGCACGTACAAGCTCCCATTACATCATTTCACATTCACTCCTTCTTTCTTATCACTTCTAGAGCAATCAATCTAACGACAATTTCTATATCTCATCTCTACATCACTTAATGAACACCTACATCTACGAAGATTGAGTTCATCTCTAGATAGCCAAATGAAATCGTACGTATATCTTCTCACCATTCGTTTGTACATATATATGTGCAGGCTAACATGAATACAAAATTAGATTTTGTGTCGATCATAATTATTACATTCTTTTCTTATGCCATTCACCATAAGGTGTTGCTGTACTTCAATGAGGAGTACTTTTCTTGGAATGAAATCCAGAAATAACAAAAATAATTTTATGATACGTTGATTATCGTCACTATCATTTGATTGTTTTATTCACCCTGTGTATTTTCCAACATACTCATTTCAAGGGTCACAACAACAATCGTTGGGATGATTTGGAATGCATTCAAATTCCTTTTTCGAGAGACATTCCAATAAGCCCAAACAGCAATGCTATAAGGTGTATGGACAGAGACACACATTTGCTATCATAAAATTCCTAAAGCCACGTGCCACAAATATGTTCAAGTGTAACTTTTAAAATTATTCAAGTACACTGGCAGAAATCATAGTTTCTTATGCCAAAGGTTATGTGCGATTTTTATATTCAAAGCGATTCTAATAAGTTGCATGCCAATTAAATTGGTATGTGACCTTTATTGCACTTAATTGACAATGGATTTTTCTGACGGTTATTTTGATTCATTATAAAGCAACATTTTGATTTTACAAAAGGAGATTGAATCGAAACAAATTCATATTTGCTTTATTGATTTTTTAAAGGAAACTTGGCTGAAAGTCAATCTGTCGGAGCTGGATATCGGGGAAGATATATCGGTCCAATTACAAGCAGGAAACACAAAGTCACCGGAGAAGTTTTCGCTGTTGACTCACGAACGCTTCATATCCGAGGATTTACTTATGATGGAACTGGACCAGGTTTGTCACAATCATTTTTCACAAAGTCTGCTTAACCAAAAAGTTTCGTGAAAAGTCATTTTCTAAAGTGCATCCAGTGCATCTGCCTAAATACCACAAAAACATTTCTTATCTTATTCCTTCCGGCCTTTCTGCGATGTTATCCGCCTTCATACTAAACTCTTTCCCTGTCGTGATTTAGATGCTTTCTTCTGGACTGGTTTCACCGAATCTCCAGGCCCACAAGGAATAATCATTCCAAATGAACGTGGAACGTAAGTTAAGCCAACAAATGTAATGGAGGGGCAATGTGAGAAATGTCACATTTTTTAAGTTACATAATAAGCTCAGCATTGTTACCTTTTGTTTATTAGGAAGGAAGTTCTGAGGGCGTACAATAACGAGGACATCACAATTTCTCTTCCAGATGGACTTACGTTAAGAGATGTTAAATGGATTGGAGTGTGGTGCCGGGCTTACGAGGTAAAAATTGCATGCATATTTTCACAATCTACCAGTCTAGCATGCATAATATTAAGTTGACATTTGATTTGAAAAGGTAAACTTCGGAGATCTCTACATTCCTGCCGGTTTAGATTATCCCCAGCCCCACGTCATTGGATCACTTCAAGGACAACACGGAGTTTCGTCTGGCCCCGTAGTAGTTGTAGATGCCCAGACTATTCTCGTCCCTGACTTTACATATGACGGCCAAGCCCCAGGTTAGCAAAGAAAATGCGGTGATTCTGGAGAAAAGTTCGATAAAATATGGAAATTTGATACATTAAAGATCTGCACTTCTGGGTGGGAAGTGGCACCCCTGGTCCTCAAGGAATTCGTGTTCCCGATGAAACAGGCAGTGATGCACCATTGCTCAAAGCCGATAAGAAGACAATGGTTCTGAGTCTTCCTGGAGACTTGACTGTCTTCGATATTGATTACTTTGGCGTTTGGTGCCGATTGTATTCAATTGATTTTGGCCATGTCAGAGTAACTCCGGGTCTCAATGTACCACCTTCTTTAAGGATGTTGGGAGTTTCACCTCAGGTAAGAAAGACTATTTTCTAAACTTCGTTACCCTCTCTTCAAACTCCATTCTTATTCTTGGGTGGAATCCTTCTGAAACTTTGCTCCATCGAATCTCTTCATTCTCTATTACTTCATAATCCATCCTTCACATTCTTCATTTCCTTTATGCTTTTTTCAATCTAGCATTCAGCAGCCCCTCCACTGCAAACTCTTAGTGTTTACTCGCAACCCACTGCTCAAGTCCTTCAACCATTAAATGTTCAATATATTCAACAAGGAAATACCCAAATCGTGCAGTCCCCAGCAGTTCAAACTTTAGTACAACCAACGACAACAACGCTCTCAGTAGCCCCTGTTGCTCAAGTTATTCCCCAACAGCAGTATTACCAATTCATTGATAACCAAAAAACCGTTCAATATACGGAGGAGCCCCTTCAAACAGTATATCACTCACCACAGGCTACCGTCGCTACATATGAAGCTCACACTCCCGTCCAACAAGGAGTGGTTTACAGTGCCCCGTTGACATCTGCAACAACAACCATCATCAACTCTCAACCTCAAGCCCTCGGATCCAACGGCTACAGCACTTACACCATTAGGACAAGCAAAGGAACCTCGACGTCTGATGTACTCTACTAAAACACCTAAGATTAATATATCATGAGGAGATGCAACAACAACCCGAGACTCCATAATAAATCTTTTTGTACAATTACACGTTAGAGCTACAGCCGCACAGCCCAACCAATGTGCTTGGACATTCCTAATATGACTCTTGAATGACACACCATTTCGTACACACCAAATCCTGGCTTAATGCTTTTAGCGATGTAAACTGCCTCGAGAACCTTTCTCTCTCTCAACAGATGAGACTTTTTACTTCTTTCAGACTTTTTTATACTCCACTTCACTTCTTTCCCTACGCAAATATGTTCCTTTACGATAAGAACATGAAACACAAACAGCAGGACTTGATATATATATATATATATATACACGTACATGCTGAGTACCCAAGTAATTAATGATCCCCACTTTTCTTCCACTTTTATTTCCTTGAATACGTCTTTCTTCTTACTTATCCTTGACATGTCCATCATTAATTCATCTTTGTCCAAACTGTCCATCAACTACGTAATTAGAGATACTTCTGTGACTCCTCTCACAAGCACACTCTGAAACTTTCGAAACTTTCATGTACGGAAAAATTTAACTACTTTATACTGTACGAATGATGATGAGGAGTGCTCTGGATTCCCATAATAGTCTTCAGAGAAATGAGGCTCTTTTACTCGTGTATAACTTTTAAGTATCGATCTGCACGTGCCATTTCACGACTACTGCACCTTATATACTTTTATATATTCTATTTCATACTTATCTAGTATTTTTAAATGACTATTTTTATACTCTCTCCATAAGTCAAGAATAAAGATTTATTAGAAACTATATAACCATGAGAAATTAATCCAACTCATCCTGCTCCATCTTTATTCCTGCTCTTTCAAATCTTGTGTGTCTTATTATGCCTTCTTGTAACTGTCATTATTCCATTTATTACTACATGTGAAGTGGGCTGTCCAATAATTAAACTCATGAAACCTATGCCACATCTATTCAATTCACTAACTTCATCTCAACAAAACAGTCACATGTGTTGTAGTATAATATGTATGTTCATGGATCTTCATCTTAACTTCTTACATATCTGATCTCACTGTATCGCCTTCTTAGTTATACTTGAATATTGTTTAGTGTAATTTGCTTTTTTAACTTTCAATAAGTCCCTGAATGTCTACGGGCTACCAAGCATAAAAAGTATGCCATAAAGAAGGACAAACATTAATTATTATTGCTGAAATTGAAAATCTCTCTGAGTCACCTAGTCAAAAGTACTTTGCAATAAAGTAAACTAATCGATCGACGACAAGAAGTCCAATCAATTCAAATAAATTGCAAACCACACAATGATAATATCAAACATACAATCTTGTTTTGTTTTAAAGGGATTTTAATACGTCCTAATTAATAATGAACAAAAGTCCACCACGCGTACTTTGATTTATGTCTAAATCAAATTTTGTAATGAACTGTAATGAACTTGTACACTGAACGTGTAGTTTCTAGTTTTATTATAGTCAGATAGGAATCTCAAGAGCTTATCTTTCAAATAGCAGCAGCAGCAGCAGTTGACTCTGACACAATTAAAAGTTTGTGTCTATTGAGAGTCATTTGTAGAGAAGAAGTATTTGAAATGAACTAATGATGAAGTCTAATAAGAAGGCCAGAAGGATCTATTCATTGGGACTTATAATAATTATTATTAATTAATGTTGTGCTTAAAGCTTAATTACTTGCTTCATTATTATTATTATAAGCTTCTTTTAGTCAAGTTCAGAACTTAACATTCTTCATGATATTGCAGTTCTGATTCAAAGACACATGTACACACACATATCTCTTTGTACAAGGTGAAACTTTGAATTACCAGATATTATTGTTAAGATAAATCCTCAGAGAATAAAATGGCAACTCACAAAATTTGGATAAGGTGCATTGACTCAAAAGTAATAAAATCATTCATTGCTTACAATAAGAGAACACAATCTTTCGGGTGAAGTAGATCATTAAGGAGTGGAGAGGGACGACAAGCAGAGAGGTTCACAATTATTATTATTTTAAGGGAGATGGGAGCAGATCTGTGTGTGCATGTCTTTTTGGCGTTCTAAGAAAGTTCATTGAATCGAAGTCTACTAAATAGGTCATCTAAGTGAACAATAAGAGCAGCTCAGTTAGCAGACTATTATGTGTATATGTACGATTCATAATGTTTCATCTCTGTTTGACTTGATGCAAATATTTGCAAAGATTTTCTGAGGCCGTACTTCTAATTACAGAAAGGAATCCAACGATATATTATATGTGAGTCATTGACATTATTTACTATGAAATTAATAATTGGCATACACAATAACCTTTTAAATACTTAACAAATGGCTCTACTTATATGCGACGACGACTCACCTAAATATTACGTCGTGATAATGAGCATTCAATCAGCATTATGGTAGCGTTTAGTATTATGCGCATGCATGCATATTATATGCATTAAGAGATTCTCTAAGCAGCGGCTTCAGGTAGATGCGATTGAGACTTTGCTAATTGTAAGCTCCTTAATCTAATCCATAATTGAACAAAAGTATTTGTGAAAAATTTCCTTTCACTTAACCCGAGTCTTTTGTCAGTCATGACGTAACTGATAAATGGCATAGAGAATTAAAATGTTAAATAGACTCTCTGACAGACAACCATGAATTTATCGCATAGACAATAGATTCAACGTATGAACAGGTTTATACTTAATGTTAATGGTAATTGTTATCAAGTCTATAGTTCATTTTATTGGTTCATTTCATACTACTTATTAGTATCTAAAAAGTAATTATTTGTTGGAAATAAGTCAATCAATTAATAATCTGCTGTCTGCTGGTTCGTTCGGGGATACTTCGTTCTGGAGTGAATGGGTTTTATAAATTATCAAGCTTAACAAAGTCTAAAAAGCCAATCTATCGACTGTGGTTCTTAAATTGTAATTACAACAACCTAATCGTAGTAATTTATCGTTTTTCTTTATAGCTATGGCTTAAAAGCTTTCCCTATTGAATTTCGTCGAGAAATTCGTCAATTTTTCTCTTTCAGTCTATAGACTGTACGCGATTTCTTAAGAAATGCAACGGAGCATATAATAAGAATGAGACTTTTCTTCTCCTCCTGAATGCTTTTTTGTTTTACTTCCACTCACCTAAAATCCATCACCATCAGCTAAATCAGCATTTTGAGTTCCATATATATTATTGTCTTAGCGAGTATGCATAGAGGAAATCTGTTCAAGAATAGTAAATCAAATGGATCCTCGAATTGATACATATATGTATATATCTTCTATGACGTCTTTGATCATTCATGATTTGAGGAATGAAATTGTATGCATGAGTTGGTCACATCAATCAATGTTCAAGTATATTTTGTTTTTAACAGAGCAAGCTGAATTGTGAAGTACTCAACGAGGAAAGAGCTTTTGAAGTGCGATGGTCGGTCGTGGAAAGTGGAGAAACCGTTGTGTTTCAGCTTGTCGGGAAAATCGGTGAATTTATTTCCACATTTCAATATACATACTGCATAATATATATTTGCTTCTTTGCTTGTAGCATTCTGCATTCAGTTCATTTATATTTTATTTGCTAAGAAGGACCCATTAGTGTGATCTGCAATTCTATAGCCTATGTGCATTGTGTATTGTTTTTGTGTTTAACGCTATGCACAAGTTTCAGCATAGAATTTCACACACGGTTTGCTTTTGATTTCATGAAAAAACGACTACACAGAGCCTGAGCAATACATGGCATTCGGTCTATCAGGAGAAAATGATCGTTCTGTCATGATAGGCGGAGATGGTAATAATTCAGAATTATCTGTGTGTGTATTCTTTGAGAGGCGAGTAAATAGATCAAACTGAAGTTGTTCTCGTGTATTTTTGGTGAAAGCTATGGTAGGATGGGTTGATCGAACAACAGGTCGTGGGAACATTATGGACTACCACCTCAGTTCGAAATCTTCATGCAAAGAAGAAGGAGGTAGCTCGACGGGTTCGTGTCCGGATGCAAAACTCAAGGTTTACACATTTACTTTGCTCTTTCATTCCGATGATTTCAAACAATAATCCAATCTCATCTAAATACAACTTGGGCTGTGTACACAAAACAATAATATAAAACCCTAGTGGGAATCACAAGGGAATTGACAATGTACACGAGTTGTTTTATCTTTTATCCCACACAATCAGTTGTCATTTTGTACATGTAATGCCCTTTAAAACAGGATGGATCAAATAACGTGAGGATGCTTAATGCGGCTGTTGTTGATGGATTCACTATTCTAACTTTCCAACGAAAACTGAGGACTGGAGATGCCTATGATAAATCCATTAGGACAAATGGAACTCAACCAGTCATTTGGGCTGTTGGGAAAATCGACAACGACTTAGCAGGCTACCACGCGATTCGAACTCCAGGTTGAAACTTTTCCGGAAATCCAGGAGATTATTATATTGCTTCCTCCACGGGAATATATACGAGTATAAACGACGTATATGTCTCTGATGGATGCGTGTAATATGGGCCTGGAATATTTTAATTCATATGTTAATTCCCAAATGTCATTCTATTATTTCTTCTTCAGACGACTTTTCAATTGACTTTGGAAGGATCCCAAAATGGAACTGTCCTGAGCCAGAACAAGAGCCTGAAATATCTGCTACTGGAAATCCCCCCAAAACATTTACTGGGACAACTAACGTCCAAATTCGAACAACCACTCCAGCAGCAACTGTGGCTACATCGTCGTCCTACACAGAAGATCTATCAAGCGGATCTCCCAACGGGCATCCTCAACCAGCCATTTCCGACCAAGGAACTTCCTATTTAATTCCATCCGCATGGAAGGTTCCCCCCATTCCATGTTACGAGCCAGAAGACCGAATTTTCTACGCTCAGCTTGGACCATCTGGACGGAAAGAAGTTTTCAAAGCAATCACTGGTAACCATTTTCCGACCACAAACATAAATTATAAAATTGAATATTATAACCTTACACATTAATTAATACGGCTTCCATAAACAAACACGAACACACGAGTCATATTTGCATTTGGGCTTTTTGACATTACGCCAGAGAAATGTTGTATAATATGCAGAGAACACGATGATTATGAGTTTATGTGAAGTTGGTAATGAAGAAACATGTTTTCCCTGTAGGAAAAGAAGAAAATCCACCTTACGTGTGGTACATTAATGGGTTGTTGATGCCTGAAATCTCACTCGTGAGGAACAAGAACTACACCTTTGGTAAAGCCATTATTTAAATTCTGGTGACTATAATCTCTTTCAATCCCAGAATGACATTAACATCCACCTTTGACATCAGTAATCCAAGGTGGAGACAATCCCTTTTACATCACTGATGACCCTGAGGGAGGATCTCACTCTGAGGCGACCAAGGTAAAAGACACAACAGCACACACACACACACATTTTACTCCTTTCAATTAGCAGAGAGTGTCTCCTCACACTTTCATCCTTCCACACAATATATACAATAAAGCTTTCAACTTTCAACAGAATACTCGACACTCACACACACAACAAACTCCATCTTACATAGGCACCACCTTAATAATAATCAGGATTTCCTGTCACGCCAGCTTAAAAGAGAAAGCATTATATAAGGCTTTTAAGAACCCCCTGTCACTTTGAAATTGCATTTATTATTAATTTAACATATATAGACTAGCAGTCTCCTCACACGAGCCACAGCTCACTCTTCAGCAGTCTGCAAACATTCATTATTGCCTCAGCTTTATTCCCTACAATAATCTTTGCAACACCACCAAAATCTTCATCATCATCACATCACGTTTCCTAATTCCAGAAATACAGAACCTATGCTGGAGTACAAAATGATAATCACGGACGGAGGTACGCTACAGCCTCCGGAAAACTCTGTCAGTGGACTGAAACTCAAAACCAACTTGCGGAGACTTTCTCCTCGTACGCTGCTTACCAAAGGAGTCTCACTCTTGATTGCAAAAAAGGAAGTTCAGGTTAGTTCACATCCTTTTTAGAGCCAAAATATATTTCTTTCCCTTGCAAAATACCTTCCTCAAAACTCAAAACCCCTCGTCGTCGTCCTTGTCGTGCATTAAGTCTCAGCCTATTTTCGTCCTAAATTTACGTCAGCTCTCTTCTTTCTAAGAGAAAGATTGTAACCTATGTTATTAAACCTCCTCTCCTGCTCGTTCGTTGTAATAATAACTCACTCGAGCATTGTAATTTATGTTTGTTTTTAAATCAGCTAATTAACAGGCAGGCTGTGAGAACATCTGTAAATATGAAATGCACACGATGAAAGTTTTCTCTATCTTGGATAGATAATCTCAAACTCAAACAAAAATCTTCCAAATTAATATTTTCTTTCGGTTCAGTAATCTACAGACTCTTTTTATTTGTATGATTTATGAACTCCTTTAGGGAGAAGTTTTCGCTTAATTTATTACAAGGGTAGAAGTTTTATGTATTGTATATCCTTCATTTACTTGTCAAACAGAGATTTCTCTCGTGTACTTTGCACAGTCATGAGAGAGAAGCTGTATAAAAATCACACATTCTGATTTCTTGAATCATGGAGAAAGAATACATAGACAGTGAAGAACCCTTGAAAAAGCTCTCATAGTTAATTATACAGAGTGTCGTACTCTCGTACTTTTAGTAATAATAAGTCTCTCCTGGCAGTGTGGATCTAATTAAACACGTGTTTTGCCTGTATTTCACTTCTAGGTGTGCTTCAGTTCACGCCAGATGATCAAACTCCTAATACCCTTTATTATCAGGTAATAATAAGCCATTCGCGTCATTTTACCGTTAACGCAGACATAACCGAGTTTAATGTACGTGACACATCGTCTAAAGTATATACATACATTAATGCACACACATAACAACATAAATGAAGTGTCTTGTATAATGTGGAGCAAGCCGAGCTTACACTATATTGCACCTCATCCATTAAAAAACCCATTTATGGTAACTCATTTGCGGAGTAAACGCATAAGCTAATAGAAAGTTTATGAAGCTATTTCGGAAAGTAAAATTAAATTAGGTAAAATTTGATGATGTGAAAGTACGAGAATTCTATGAGTAACCCCGACTAACACACACTTTGCTGAGGAAGAGAGCCTGAAGAAGTTGTGTAGGTAGTTTTCTTTAATTTAATGAAATGAGTGTCTCTCTTCATACAGTCATACACGACGGAAAATCTTGGATGGAAGATTCACATAGTGGATGAATGTGGTGGCGACAAAGAGTCTCCTACTTCTCGTGGACCTGGAAATCCTGCTCCTTCTGCTGCTGGAGAGACCCAACTTCCAGTCTCATCAAATCATCTCATTTCTCTGTCACCGACGACTTCCCAACTTATCCCATCATCACCAGACCAACAGGGTGGTGCTAGTGTGAACAGAGACACTGTGATTTCTTTCCCAGGATTCCAAAACCAAAACTTTCTCCCGTAATGAAACGCCCGTGTACTTTTTCCCTTTTTATTGTTACATTATGCAATTTAGCTAAAAGCTCTCGGGTATTTTCAATAGTATCAACGAGCTTAAGCCGGCCGCTGCTGCTCCAGGACTTCAAGCTTTCCCTCAACAGCAGACTTTGGCCGAAAATACATACGTGTTTGATCCTTCATCGGGGAAACCGCCGGGTCTTTCTTCACCTTACCAGCAAACTATTGTTCCTGTAGACACCTCGAGATTTGTATTCAACGGAAACCCTTCCTCAGTAAGTTTAGCTAATATGTTTCCCATTATGAGAGAGACAGAGAGGCATTATGAGTAGAAAGTAAGTCAATAAGAAGGGGAAATTTATTGGCGAGAAGGACTCATCAGTGAATACAGGACAATCCTCAGTAGTTAATTCTCGACAAGGACAAATTATTGGACTTCCACCCGGAGGCACCTTTCAATTCTCAAGTAATCCAGGCCACTATCAGATTGTAATGGATCCTTCTGCAGGAGGAGAGTCTCAATCTCAGCAGCAGCACCACCATCACCACCACCAGAACATGCATTCATCGTCTTCTTTCCAAATGCCCGTTGCCATTCCTTTCGAAGGTGCACCACCACAGCACATTCTGAAACGAACGGGATTCACACATCCACAACAATTACCTATGCAGCAATCAGGAGGGGGAGGAGTGCCACCTCCTTCTTCATACAAATTTAGTAACATAGGACGACCGGAAATAGTTAATGGGTATGATTCGCCGAAGCAGGAACAGCAATTCTATGGAGGAGGAAATAGAGAACCCGTTGTTCCCCAATACCGATATGACAGCGTCCCTCATCATCATCAACCCGTGATTTATGCTTCAACCATTCCACCACAAAGACACAATAGTCCTCCAATGACATTTCCATCTCATGACAAGCCCGTGGAAATCCCAATAAGACTGCCACCAGGTCCCGGCCCGATGGTTCGGGTTCAAAATATTCCTAGACGATCTCCTACAGAAATAATCCAAGGGAGCGGAGGAAACCAGCAGGATAATCTGAATGTCAAATACGTTGACTACCCTCACTCGCCTGTTCAAATCTTACAGAACGGCGACGGAAGGTTTAATGGTCTTCAATCTTGGACGCACACTCGTAATCTTCCAAAAAGAGATCATAAAGGCCAAGGTCCCTTGCCATCTGGATTCTTCGCCCAACAAACCTCTTTTTTGAATACAGCCAGGAGAAATTCAAGGAACGATGGAATTCATAATCTTTCCGTTGGAGATAGCTCATCATCTTCCACCAAGGAGCAGGGGATGACTCAAGAAGGTATACATATACATTACATCATCATATATATACTTTGTTCCCTCGTGGAATGTCAAGCAATGAAGAAAGAGAGAGTGGAGACCTGAGTAAACAGATTTTGATCCTTTCATATTACATACAAGATAAAATTTCTCATATGAAACAAAAGAAATTACACATCTCCCCTTAGATATATAAAAAGTTCGCCCTCCTTCCACCTCTCCAGCCTCTCGTAACTTTTCCGGATTAACGTGTCATAATAGTTCAACTTCTTTCTTTTCAGGTGATGATGATCATCTAACTGCTACGACCACACCAGAAGCAGTCACATCAACAGACGAAATTGTCTCCTCCACTTCATCTCCAACCTTTAACTCTGTAAGCCTTGATAAAAAACGAGCAACCACAAACACACAGTCCTTTGATCTATTTTTCAACACTTAATCTTTAAATAAATCAAAAAATCGTTTCCATCCTTCAGAGCTCTCCTGATAGAAAAGAACCGACCGTAAAAAGAGAACCCTTGGTGAAAACACCCGAGGAGGAACGTACTACTAACGTGAAGGAATGCAACCCAATCTCCGAGGAGTGCCCAACTCAATCCGTCAAAAAGCAGGACGAAGAAAAAGAGACGCCGGGAGAAAGTAACCACCACCAGGAACCAGTTCAACAGCGATCAGAAGTAAGACCAACTACTTGAGCTCTCCTCTATGTATACTTATCCGTATGTATGCTTGTATATGACATTTATACTCACTCAACAAGATCTCTCAAGATCTCATTTCATTAAGTTCATTTAAATTGATCTTTAACTCAAGTTGGATTTTCCTCTCTGCCTCCTCTCACTAATACATTTAGTTATTCCCCCAGCTCAGTATATATACATAAACCTACTTACATTGTAATAGTAGTTGGTTAATAACTGTAATTCGCATAATGTTCTGGCGTAATACACACACACACGTTGCACACGTAAGAGTGTTTTCCCTCACTTCCTCTGTAGTTAGCAATGATTCACCAAACTCTTGTGTGACTAACAACCCATGAAGAGTTTAAGTTCTACTTCATCGCATACACGTAGAGCACTAAAATACTTGTGCATCACTTTCTCTCCCTCGTATTAAGCGGAAATAGTAGACTATCACGACATTTCCTTCTTGCTTGTACTACAACTGCTGGAGTAGTAGTAGAGAGATAGTTGCAAACACAAACCGTTGTGCAAATACAATCTATTCTCCGGCAAATAAGACTCGCACCTTCGTCTTATTTCTCCCTTCCTCCTGTAGTTCGGCGCCTCACAGTCTGTCTCTCAGTGGAAAATAGGTGAACTCGCGAATTCTCTGTCTTCTAATGATGTGGCACAGATGTATCAACCCGATCCCTGATCTTATAACTCTCACAAAAGTTGAATTCACCCTTGCTTAGGCTCTGATCTTTCTTTCTCCTATATACTTAACATATGACACCCGCAAAATATAATCATGTGGTGCACATTCGCGATGAAAGTGTTAGTTTCAAACGAGCTTTTTACTTCTGAGTAGTAGGCCGTGTACGCGATATATATATATATATACATGTGTGTTGTATGCTTCCTGGTGAAACTTCGTGAACGAGAGAGAGAGTACAAAAACTCCTGTCTAATGATATATCGCTGTACATGTTGGGTGCTCAGTTGTTCGATTTCTCTCCTGAGAAAGACATGCAAGTGTAGAGAAAGTAAAAAAGTACTATATGGGATGCTGTTTGAAGGTATATATATATATATATTATGTGTCGTGGGTAGTGTGTAAAGTAGTGTGGCTAGTGTGGATTAGAGCTCTGTGGTTGGGGAAGTATATGTATATACATATCTAGGTACACTCCCTGTGAAGTTGGTGTGGCGTAAGGTGTAATTACATTAACGTGATCCGAACTAATCTAGGCTCAATATTGTTCATGAGAATGAATGATCTCTCTTCGAGAGCGAGAGAGGATAGAAGTTCCAGAGAGAGAGAGAGAGCAAATCCCAAGGACGGGACACACTTGCTATATATTTTGTACTCGCTATGCATGGTTCCTTATATCTAAAGCATAGAATGCATTTATATATTTATATTTACTTTGATAATGCTTCTTACTTTTGAGATTTTAATCATCAATATCTTCCATAATCACAATCAGCTACTGACTGACTGTAGTACTGACCGATTTGTCTGACTTATTGTAACTAAGGAATATCGATTTTAAGTATTACATATGAGATTTAATTCATCGAGAAATCATCGTTTAATTCAATCCTCTGAGGGATCCATTAAAAGTAGTGAGCCACATGGAGTCTTCAGCCTTCAGTCCTTTGAGCCCATTTTTAGACCTTCCCCGTCTGATTTCGCTCATCAGACTTATGGTGGATTCCAACTAGATGACCATCAGGTTGACAATTAAATTCTGACAATGAGCAAGACAAATGTGATGGAAACATAAAAACGATTCTCTTGCAGAAATCTCACCAGCCTTTGTCCACTCATCCTGATCCTTTGCTAGCCGTTTCAAAAGGAATCTCTGCTGGATTTGAAAGTTCACTTTATGAACCGATGAGTCTCTCTACGTCAGCTTCGATCCCTTACTCAGCAATACGTAAGAGACACTGATATTCTTGATGAGTGAACATGGTATCATCATGTTTCCTTCCAATTTCCTGAAATGTGGCTCAGTCTGCGTTTGACGACGATAAGGACACCAGGATTTCTCAATTTAAAGTTTCTCTCTGAGCACGAAATCACGAATATTACTGATCCATATAGTAATAATGACATAGGTAAATCACCATTAATTGTTATTGTACAGGGCCCCCGTTTAATCATCAACGTGAACGCATAGCTGCGTCTCATAATTACTTTCTTCAAAATAACGTTCCCATTCCACCAAACAACCGGTACAAGCAACAACAAACGAGTCAACTTCAAAGGCTTAAGACCCAACAAGTCTCCACATCATCTCAATCATCCCCGTTCAACGAGATAATCAAAGTGTTCCAAAACTTTGACAAAAATAGAGGACAAACTCATACCAATGGATTCAATCATCCGAGACGGAGATATAGGCCAATCTCCATGCAGCCATCGCATCATTATTATCCTGGAAGACCCAATTTAATGATATCCCACCGAGTCCTTCCTCCTCCGTCGATTTCACGTACACAATTGCAACCTAGTTTGAAGTCTCCTCATTCTCGACATCATAAAGGGTCTCAAACCATTACTAAATTTGTTCAGGCAAGAAATCCCTATGCACTAAATTGTGCCTTCCTCTTCCACTTTCTCCTATAACTTTCTCTCGTCTTTATGCACAGAAACCTCTTCGTA
>Ga0194135_10000595_pt1 | contig 21290 bp, 23 predicted proteins | sample LitLau_LLRF_2013_FD_134024 | JGI IMG/M metagenome (GOLD analysis project Ga0194135, IMG submission 134024) | Freshwater sediment microbial communities in response to fracking from North America - Little Laurel Run_MetaG_LLRF_2013 (version 2) | ecosystem: Environmental > Aquatic > Freshwater >...
TCACTTCGACGCTTTCTTTGTCGACGATGTGGTTCACTGTCCCCATCTCGACTGTCTTTGCTGGACGAAAGTCGACTTTTTCTACCTGCGGGTTTTTCTGTTGAGAAAAACAAAGTTTATGTGGAAGAGTATCCTTTACAACCGTCATGCTACCTAATAAATCTTATAATTACGGGAAAAATGATGTTTAGCTGTGACTTTCATCCTCAATTCCTTCAGTGCTTGTGTAAGATTTGGTTCACGGTAATTTTCTTCCACTTCATCTCCACTTTCCTGAAGACAAGATATGCATATAAACTAACAAATCGGCTTATGACATATTTGTACGAATTGAAAAACACTTACGGATCTCAAGTATTTCGTTTGTGGTATTTCTCCTCGAAATATTTCATATATTTGGGATAAATAGGCAACAAGAGTTAGGAAGTCAGATGAAACAAACTGAACAGACTCGTATCCACTCATGGCCTGAGTACGCAATCACAATTATTAAACTGACCTTTCATGTTATTTGACTTAAAATATTATATTCTTACGTGCGGTAGTCCATACTCTTGATGCATTATATCAAATGCAAGCTGGTTCATAAATGCTGCAGCGATTAAAGGATCCACATTTTCTTCCGAAGGTAATGGATATTCAATCAGGTCAGGACGGAAGCGGTGCACAATGGCACACAGAACATCACCACGAACAAAGGCATCGCGAATATCATTTATCTCTAAGTTGTAACACGAAACTTGATCTCTTAGCCAGCTTATAAGCGAATCCACAGCAATAACTGAATCTGGATGGGGGTATAATGATATATTGATGTATATGATACAATATTTCAAGGTTTAAAATTCATGCATCATAATACTAAACATTAAATCAATTTACCTCGTCTTCGTTTCTTCGGAATCTTATCATTGTCAACAGGAAGGTCAGTAGCTGAATCTAGAATGTCTTCAATTTTTTCATCCGCTTCATACAAAGATTTAACTTGAAAAGGCATAACTAGTCGTAAATTTAGGTTGGGATATCTAGTATGTGGATCAATGGAGTACGCCACATGCTCCTTCTGTAAGTTTTCTGGAGTTGTTTGACCTAGTAGACGATAGATAGACTCTCTTTCCGCGATAACTTCTAGAACTGATTTCACTCCACTGCTCCAGCTTCTCAGCATCCAACAAGCATCAAATGAGCTAAGAAAGCCTCTTGCACAACCAGAACCAGTCGGCCAGAACGGCTATTTGCAGAAAGTAACAAGAAAAGTAAGCAATGAAATACCATTTTAAAACTCCAGTGGAAAATAATAAAACTCAACTTACCTCTAATAAACTATCGCCTACAAGCGTCATAAGCAGCTTATGACTTTTCTTTTGGACAACGCGGCATGCATTTTCTGCAGCATACATCGCAGTGAAGTCAAACATGGCAACATCAGGTTGTCCATAATGATTAACCGCAAATTCGATATCAGGTAACTGGTATTCCGTAGCAAACATTGCAGCTTCCCAAGCGTATTCCATAAGTGCATCACTGTTTATATTTTCGTGAGACAACAGCTTGGCAGTGTCCGCAAAATCCTATGAGTACCACAAAATTTTAATTAGATTATCGACTGTTGCTGATTTCACTGGTTATTTATTAATGTACTCTTATAACTTACCTGGAGTAAAACTCCCTTATTAAGCAGACTTTGTTTCTTCGCAGTCATTACAAAATAATGAGTCTCATCTTTATAATAAACAATATTTTCTAAATCTATTCCTGTTGCTTCACATAAGTCTTGAAAGAACTTTTGGTTAAAGATGTAACTAACTCCACTAATTTCCTTTACTCTAGCTTCAGCCTCAGTATGCTTGTTAATAAAGTTAGCAGTTATAGCTATTGCTAATTTTGCTCTCAAAGCTTTCCTTTTAAAGCCATCTAAAGTATTACGGCGCCCATCAGCTCCAATTAAGACGTCGAAATTATAATGACTAACAGGATGATCCGCAGGAGATATTACAGCTCTCCAACCTTCATTATCTGATGGCTCCCTAAGCCCATCAAACCCTACTCCTTCATGGACCTCAACCCCAAGTAGTAGTGCTACTTTAAGTAATATACACTGGAGTTGTCGAATACTAATGTGATCTATTGAACCTGCACAGAATTTTCCGTAAAACTTTTTCGCTCCTAAAGCTTTTAAATCGGCAATGACAAAAGGCCATAAGTGAAGAACATTGTTCCTAGAAAAACGATCTCTCTTCTCAACTAACACTACTTTTGCACCTAATAGTTGGGCTTCGATTGCCGAACGCAGTCCGCATGGGCCAGCTCCAATTATCAATACCTATACCAAATTCAATTTACGACTGTAAATACAAACACCTTTTAAAACGGGGATTGAACAGCTATGATAAACACGTAAAAAGATACCCACCCTTGTTCCATAGCACGATTTTCCCCGACCGTAACACTTCTGGGATGCTCTCTTTTCAAACTTGGACCAAAGTCCTTGAGCTCTCCATGATGATAATTTGGCCTTAGGAATCAGAACACAATTAGATTAGGACTCTCCAGCTTGAAGTTTAAATCTCCAAATCCCTTACCTTCAGTCTTGGGTAAAAGTCAGGAAAATGAGTTGGTTTAATTCTGAGGACACAACATAGTTGCCGGTATTGACTCAAAATCCCCTTGAGTGTGTTTGCACTACAAAACTTGTCGAAAATGTCAGACGCCAGAGCTGATTCAGGAGAAACTGTTCTCCTAGGATCCACGTACCGAGACATTTTATATTAACTTTTTCTGTAGAACTATTGAGCTGTAGTTGTCTTAAAGAAGAAGAGTCTTCTTCTCCGTCTGGTTCCAGACCAATTTTCGATTTTATATTTCTTCTTATGGCATCTTGATGAAACTCAAGCTCTCGACATCAGCATTCTAAATGAAATAATCCTAATGTATGTCTTGCAATCACTTTATATAATCTCCTTAAGTAACTAAATATTGTCTTCCAACCACATTCGGCCTTTAAAAAACAATCCTTTCGTTGTCGTTATCTTCGTTTAGAACTTAAATTCTTGAGTACAGTAATAAAACTCAACATTCCCAACAACACACAGAACAATTATTATTACATAGTTTGAATCACATGTAGGATTCTTCGTCTCGGCGATAAAGACGTTGACGTTACTTAAATTTCATTTGCATATATTATGATTCCATTTTTGCATAGAAGTTTCATCCGAGTTAAATGTCTTTATCACCAAACCACTGTCTATTCGAACAAAGCACCAACCCTGCAGACTGCATCTCTCGGCCTAAATAAAACAAACCACAATGATATATAAATTATCCAGCCACATTATACACAAAATTAACTACCACAACAACTATCACTTAAACCCAATTCCACTAATCCTCTAAGCACCTAAACCCAAACGCATTCCAACTCTCCAAAACAGTCTCAATTAAACTACAAACTCCTCTACTAGTTACTTAATCTTTATATTTATTTCTCTTATATTGCAAGATTCCAACTGCCTATTTTAGGTAATTATTACTTCTCTGTCCTCAAGTCTAAACGCTCAATTTCGGAACAAGGTTTTGTCACAGAGTTTCAAGAATTTTTAAGTAGTTCCGAGCACATATACCACCGATTTATAACTTTCAAACATTACACCCAAGGTAATACTATATACATCTACATATACTGTGTACCCTTGTCTTTAAATGATTAAGCACAAGTCATTTCTTAGCTCATCGTTTTTCTTAACCTGTCTTTAAAAATCATTTTTCTCTGTATCTCGGCACTCTGTTCAAATATATATATGTATATATGTATAACAAGTTACTCCAAAACCTCGATTGCGGTAAGTCACAACGAGTGAACTTATTAACTTACTTACAAGTGTCTTTTCCAACTTGCAAAAGTCTATTTTTACAACCTTCGTCAAAATTGTGAGGTGGAGGTGGCAAAAGAAGACTCTCCAATAATAAACTACGGGAAAGAGAGCAGTGCTCCGAACTTTTGAATCTATGAATCTCTCTAATAATAGTAATGTTCGATATGATCAAGTCTCTTCTATATCGTCTAACTTTAAATGAACACATTATTCGAGTCAATTCCTATTGAAATCTGATAATAACTCTTCTCCCACATAAATAACACCAACACTTCTCCCATATCGAAAAATATGCATTCACTTGCTACAATGATGATGATGATGACCCGAGGTTACACATTCGGATATATCCCTAAATCCCTACTATCATCTATATATCTATCTATACATAATATATCATATGTCATCTATGTATATAGATATATACTTTATACTGTCTGGATCTCGAACACAAAAAAACTCGAAAACGCAACTCTCACTCTCTCTCGTACAAGTCATTGTATATATTATCAGTGTGTACGATTCATTCCAACATTACATTATGAACCAAGACTCCCCTAATACACAAAATACACATCCCTTTTTCAAAATCTCCGAATTTCGAACACCATGAACATAAAACCCACCACCACCACCACCCCCATAATAAAAAATAACTTAAAAAATCACAAACTTCTTCTTCTTCTTCTTCTTCTCTACTGACCCGAATCTTCCAAAACCTTATAAACTATCTTGTAGCACATCCTTATCATTTTTCGCACCTTTACTCTACATAGCAAACGGAACTATTTAAAAAATAAAACCTGTGTTTTTAAACCCCACCACCACCGCCGGCACAAAATAACTTTTTAAACATTATGACTTCACAGTTTACCGTAGAGTTTACACACACAAAAAGACAAGGACATTAATATACACAGTCATACCTGTAGTAACTGAAAGAAACTGTAATAATGAAAGTAATTTAGTCACTCGTAGTCAACAAGAGACGACGACGACGATGTTGATGAGACAGGTGGTAACGAAAACCGACTTATTATTGATGGAAATAATATTGCTTTCCGTTTTTGCTTTCACGAGGTGACCAAGTTGACCACCACCACTACCACCCTCCATTATAATATATATCTTCACGTAGTCTTCTTAATCTTAACTGCACAACAACACCCCACAAGTTACAATAAACGGTGAGTGTGTGTGTGTGTGTGTAATAATATTGAAATTCGATGATGAGCAATAATAATAATAATATACGAAGACGGACGACGACGAGGTGTAGTTGTAGTAGAAGAGCCCAAGGAAGTAGATTTAAAGTACAACTGAGATTTGGTCACATCATCTGCTGAAAGCTGAGTGACCACCACCAACCACACTTGTGGACTAATAAGGAAACACCCACCACCACCACCACCACCACCAGGAGCAGCTCACACAAACTCTTCAATAAGACTTGTCTTCACTTGTCTCTCCTAGTAGTAAAAAATACGAGAGTGTACAGTGTGTACAAGTCATCTCTTCCAAGAAGTTCTTTTTGGAATACCTTGATTGTAATATTAATAATTCCTTTACAATTTCTGGCTGCAAGTGATTCCGAAAAATAGAATGTCAGCTGAGTTGTCTCACCTGCGAGAGTTTGACCGCTACGGCATCTCTCGCTTCTGATCTTTCAAAGCGTCTTATTCGCTTTATTGTATGAATGAATCAAAGAATGAATGTTATGACATTCTCACACACACACAAGATCATTTTGTATATTATAGTTTTAGTCTAAGGAAGTCTAGACCCACTTAAAACCTCTTCGTCTTCTTCTTCTTCTTCTTGTGGTGAGACGAGAAGATCATCTTTTCTTTGAGACGAAGATGAAGAGGAGGTCAACTTTCTCAATATCACGACGCTACTTCTCATTAGCATAATAAAAACGCATGTATAATTAAAACTTATTAGTATTTAAACCAATAAAACGGTTGTTAAACGAGCTTTCCAATAAAAATTCGTGAGTGAATGAGCGTACTAGACTCTAGACATAACATAATTTACTGAGGTATATTGGTCGTATATGTAGTATATAGGTGTATGTGTGTGCGTATCAACAGTCAGTAGAACAACAAGTCTATTTAGATAGCAAAAGTGGTGAGTATAATAAAATCCATTTCACACTCATCAAATTCGTCGGTTCATGATTTTATTCTCATCGTATGAATCTCAAATTGATCCTATCACAGATTACAACTACTCATTAAACTTTACTACACTAAAATTGTAACACTATATGCTCAGTAATTCAACAACAAGCTAGTCAAGCTACTTCACTTCGGTAGTGAATGCATTTCAGGAGAGTGCACGAGTTCATGAGGGTAAACTGAGAATTTAGTAAATGCCCAGCCTACCGAATACATTGTACATTGTAGTTAGTGTATTATTATTATATTCGTTTGAAGTGGTGAGTGGTGAAGTACATTAATAATATAGCATGGGAAATCACTCAGGTGTATTCTATCTGATCAGTGATTCCTTATTTGATATGATTTGCCCGATACGTATGTTCACGTCAGATTTAATTTGTATGCAGGTCGATGATGGAAAGCTTATGGGTACACATTATTTAAACATTTTAAACGCACATTTCTCGATCTATTCAATCTTCAATCATTTACGAGATTTATTAATGAACTTAGGAAGTACCTACAAATACAAATGCGTGTGTAGTAAAGCTTATGTGTCATAAGCCTGGACATTATTAGGTTTCCTGTGGTTTGTGTGTTTTTACGTATTATTATGTCATTATGTAAAGACTACACAAAATGTAAAATAATAGTTTTCCAATAATTAGCCTGATTTTCAGATTACAGTATTACAGTCGCTGTTTCTTAAGTTAAAGACCACAAGAGTAGTGTATAATTCAGTCATTCATACAAGATTCGACAAAAATTTTGGGAGAAATTCTTTTGTATTGTTGAAATTAGAATGTATGAGCATTTCGACAGATTCCACATCCTAAGGCGAATTCTTCTCCTGTAGGGGGATGAGATACGTGTAAAGGACATTCTTCTCCTTCCAGTTGTCTGGCTCTAGGTCCTGTTCAGCAAAGGTATTTTGGTAAACTCTACTTAGCATTAATGTTTGTTAGAACATTTATGATTAGTACAGACCTGCAGGACAATGAGGTAGCTGGTGCTTTGGAATGGCAGTGATCCTTTGGAAGTCATCGTGACAGCCATTGCAGAAGTGTGTGGTTCCAAAGCAGAAAAATACAGCAACTGAGCAGCAGTAACGACATTTGTACTCTAAGTAATCCGTTCCGTGTTTAGGGCATAGTTGAGCTTGAGACACATCGCTGCAGCCACCACATAAGAGTTCAGTAGGGTCGAATTCAAGTTGGACTTCCACATCACATCGTACTTCGCCTCCGAAGTAAGCCTGAAACAAGTTTTAAAAATATGAAACTGAAATGTAAACATAGCTTCAATAATCGTGGCAGAATTGTCTGCTGTACCTTTTTACACTTAAAGCAGACATAATAAGCATAGCGATCCATGGCAAATCCGGCTGGATCTTTAAAGTATCTTCCTCCTGGAGATGCGATTTCGTCTGCTTGATTGAGACCTTCGTACTCAAGTCTCATCAGAGCTTTCCTTTGCACATCTTCAAAAAGTTCTCTAACTGGAAGTAGAACTTCATCCAAAAGAGCGTGACACATTTGAACCTGCAATTCGTATTCGTTGGCTTTAGTAAATAATTCGTCGGCAATGCTTCGAGTGACAAGTATCACTTACTTTGCAAATGGGGCATAGTGAAAAAGAAAATGTAATTCGGGGTCCTGCCCAGCGAGATTCCAGAATTGAGCGACAACACTGGTAGTGAAATACGTGACCACAAGAGAGCTATACAGCGATAACACAAAAACGCTTTTTGTTACTATTCTTTATCTTCTTAGAATAAACCAAGAAATAATTTTATACCTGAATGGCTGGAGCAAAAGCTAAAGCGTCTGTAAAACAAATCATGCACATGTCGTCACCGTCCTGTTTGAGGATTGTTCCAAGTTTATCAGAACATCCTTGAAGACACGGTAAGCATTTCGTCTCATTTCTAACACCACCACAGAGATGTCCACATTCAAGAATTCTTTCACAGGCTATTTTGGAATATTCCTGTACGCATACAAATAGAACGAGTTAAAAACCGCAAATATAAAACATTCACAAACACTTTTCTAATGTCTAACCTGGCACTCGGTATCCCCACAAACATTGCCCAAAGCGAGTGGACCGCTATTTCCTATTTTGTTACAAAATCTACATCTACCCACAGCAGTCAAAACTGACGTGGACTCGGTCACTGCTTTTGGCATTCCATTTCTGAATTCAACCAAAGCTTTTAAAGTTGATGAATCCACAAGAGCCATCAGCCAAAACAGCTTTATTCTTCCGCAACCCTCGTGAAGATCAACTTTAATGGATTCCTCTTCTTCTTTGCATACCTACAAAAAATCCAACCGAAATATTTTGCTGCGTCTCTAATTTATAATGACTATAATAGTAAGCTGAAATAAACATTTACCTTCCTGACATGTCCCCATTGTCTCTTCGGCAAGTGTAAAATACGATCGCATTCTGTGCACAGATCTCCACAGTCATGACATTGGATTACAGCTAGCGTTTCACCATCATCATGATTGATACATTTTGTCTAGATCAAAATTATAATTTAACAATTAATCAAATGATCAGAGTCCTTAATCTATTTCAGCCTTTAACTAAAAATTGTACCCGTCCACTACTTCCATTCATAAAGACGGGAGAAGAAAGCAACTTCGAATGGTCAACGTGTAATGTACTCAAAGCAGCTAGAGAAATCCAAAATCGAGGACAATTCAAACACCCGGCAGCATTTCTGGACTTTTCGTCAACTTTCGTCAAATACAACGCTGCATCTCCTATTGCACTTTTTGTAACTGGAGCCCACACGCTTGAGAACTGAGGCTGAAACAAAATTTGTTTCCAAAATTGTTAAAACATCTTTCAATATAATCATGCATAATTAAGTAAATCGCTGTTCAATACCTCACACATATCCTTAATAAGTGAGACAACCGAGCTAGCAAGCTGAGAGTCTCCTTCCCCTTTAAAGAACCAATAATACGAAGGAAGTTCCTCGGTTATAAGTATATCGGTAATACAAATATTCTTCGCCGATCGATTTCCATCTTGAGATCCTCGAACTTTCACTTGCAAAGATTTCAAAATACAGCCAAAGAACATGTCAAGAACCCCCAACTTCACTTCCCCAGTTGAAGTGTCTTGTAGACAGACTATCTTGGCAAAATCTTCCGGTTTAATCTCAGGCAAGATTTTTCGTATAACAGCAATCACCTTTATCAATCAAGTTGATAGTTTTTTCATTGAATCATTTTTTACCTGCCTAGTTTCGTTAAAATTTCTACTTCTATTACCTGTCGTTGAATTCTTGGGGTCCCTGAATGGAAGAGCTGCATCAAATCCTGAATAAGATTACTCTGCTGTGACAAATACGATCTTCCTAACTTGTGATCAGCCAGGGCTAAAACGAGCGTGAGCATTTCGAAACAGTATCTATCCGGGATTCGAGGTTTTTCTGAAAGCACGAAACACTTGATGTAACACCTGAACCTTATTTGTGCAACGAAGGTTCATTTCTCACATACCTGCAGACACAATTCTGATATTCTCGTTGGTAGCTTCCAGAACGGAGCCGGTAATTTGAGAATCCACTTCCTCTTTGATTTTAATTGCTTCTCTGTGTATAGCTGCAACGATGTGTGAGCAAACCTACAAAAGGTAATAGCAATTTATTAAATTTCTGTTGCAACTATTTCATGCACTAATTTTTACTTGTTTCTGCAGGTGAGTTAGTTTATTGCGACTGAATAAAATTCCAACGACATGTTCTTGCAGGTCGTTTCCATCAGCATCGCTTTCTCCATGTTTCATTCCATACAAAAATTTCCCGAATACTTCAGATGACAGCAACCGGAATATCCTCAAAGTCTCATTTTCACATTTCCTTTGAGAAATCATGAATGTCTGACCGTGAGGTCTCTCTAATCCTTTGTCAGCGGATTGGGCATCTCCGATAAGCGTTCCAAGAATTTTTACTTGGCGAATTCTCAAAGTATTGTCTGGTCCTTTTAACTCGATCTTGATAACTTTGATATTTTCTTCTACAATGTTCATAAAAATCGAATTAGCATTCATTTTTTAAACCAGAAAGTCTGGTAAACAAGTCTCCACAAGTTTTTGTCTTACGTTTTAGTGGGAACCAACACCATCCACAGTGTCTCGAATCCAATTCTAAATGACCGATTTTCGAGCATTCATCAGAGTGAGCTCCCACCTTCACTGTTACTGATGAGACTTTGTACTGCATAAACAAAAGAAAAGTTGAAGCTCAAATGCGCATACAAGACTGAATATTCTGTAGTACCTGAGTATCCCTTCCATTGTCCACGAAAACAGAAATCACACTGATCATAGCATCACACGATGACACGATGGTTATATTTTTCGTTCGATTCCTATTTAATAAATGGTCATAAGTATTTGTCTCAAATGCAGAAAAAATGAGTGAAGAATGTTTGCCAATTACCGATCTTCATCTCCAGATTCCCAAAATGTCTCTGTTGATTCATCAGTCAGACTGGAGCACAATGCGATACGACTAGAAGCTTTAATTTCCATAGCTGGAGTTAAGTCACTCAGACATGTTGTAATTTGACAGCCCAAGGGAGATTCTTGAGGGTCAAATTGAAATATAGTACTGGTTTTGGACCATTCACCCTCTCCGTCGAACTGAGACATTATTTTGCTCAAGTTCCGGAATATTTTACTCCTACCAAGCGTAATTGATCATAGCATTTTTTATTACATGTTCTCAGCGCAATAATGAAAATAAGAAGTCGCAAAACTGATTTCATACTTATGCAAAAACCCGTGGTCTTTCCTTGTGAAGCCGACACCCCAGCACTTCACAGCCATTTCCAATAGTGGCGAGCCAATTGGTAAAAATGGCATGATATCCGCAACTGTCTGCATAAGCGCATAGAATGACTCGGACAACATAGGGAAGATTGAAGATAAAGATTCGGATAACGGATGATATCGCATTTGCCACCAGCCGTTGTCTAACCCGGCCTACATGAACAATACAATGTGACAAACTTCAGAACCGATTCAGTGGAACGATATGATTTCTGGGGGGGGGGAGGGGCTGGATATTCTACCTTTCCATCTGTAAAATCATCTCCTTTACTCTCCAGTGACGAGGCATACCACCATAGAACATCGTGGAGAGCAGTTGGCTGGCTCACATTTCTCATTAACCATGCTAGAATCTTCATGGAAAAGAATCGAGTTAACTTCTTTAAAATATGCGTTCATAATTCTGTCTGCGTGTTGCACATACCTTCATTCCATAAGAACGGCAAGTTACACGCCGAATCGCTTGGAACAAATAAAGTTTCAAGCACTCCAAGTCATGAGGCTCGGAGACAAATGAAAGCACAGCTTTGCACATTTTACGAATTGCTTCTGTTTCCGGGGCAGATGATCCTGAAGAAGTGGACACGAGTAGCTTTTGCAGTGGAAAGGACGGATGATTCAAAAGATTGTACCCTGCAGCTTCATCTGAAAGAATAAAAATAGTTGGCTGTTATTTGAATACGTATTGTCTCACTTCTACTTTCAAGTAAAATATTTCCGATGGTCTTACCAGAAATCTGATCCCCATTGCTTGCTTTGCGTTTCTTGGTAATTGGATCCCAATCTTCTTCAGTGAAACTTGTTGATGCTGCAGACACTGACCGTTTTTCTCTAGACAGTCGAGCATCGTCGACATTTCTCAAAACGACTTCCACAGGGGCAATTGGGTCAAAGAAGGCATCGTCATCATCCAATATTTGACTATCAGAAGCTCCGAATGATTGAAGGCAGCTGAATCCATATTTCTGGATTACTGGGGAAGACCTCAAGTGAGTTTGGCTGTCTTGAACTGCATTCGTCATTTGCAGTAGAAAAAGCGCATTATTCAGTAGCGACGAGTGCGAATAGCCAATTGGCTCCACTGATGTATTTTGTATTTTAACTTCGTTTGCCGCAGGAGGACTTGAGTTCTTGACCAGTCCATGCTGACGCTTTTTGAACTTAAGTTGTCTTTCAGAACAATTGTCACAGAGGAAGGTCAGATCGAAGTGAGCTTTGCTGTAGAATTTAATCAAGTAAAAATAAAGGAAAGCTTATCCATCAAAAAGCTACAATCAACCAACTTACCGAGACTTTGACTTGGGTTTATACATGCAATGACACATTTCACACTGCTGCATATCTCCTTGTTGCTGAGAATCCTCTGTGTCTATTTGTGTAAATGAAAATCACGCAATCAATCTAATGCATCACTATCGAATATTAACTGTTCCAAAAATACTTACCTAGAAGAAAGGCTTTCCCAGCAGTCTGCAAAAAGGGCTTTTCGCTTCTACTCCGAGCAACAGAATGGGAAGGATTGTATCGCCGATCGTAACCACTTGAATCTTTGGACCATTTGTTCCCTTTAGCATCAAGGTGAATTACCGGAGACATCCCTTCTGTGAATGAGGCCTCCGTGCAATTATCCTTAACATGACGCCAGATCTCTTCCAACACTGTTATTGCCAAAGGAAGTCTTTGCTTGCTAGAATCTTGACAACCAGTAGATAAACCGGGCGAAGTGTCATTTGTTCCTGTTTCTGTGCTATCAGTTCCACCCACAACTGAACGCTTCGGTGAAGGAGTTGACTCCAAAGGTACAAGCGGTTTGTGTGACGTGTCTGTGAGGTATCTCGCAGGAGTCGTGACCTCCAAAGAATGACGCTGCCACCCTCGATTTCTTGCTGGAGAATTTTGTTTCTTTCTCATCACAACCGGACTCCTAATGACATCTTGTTGCTGCTGTTGAGGCGCAGGAATGGATTTCAGTGGATCTGAGTTATTCACTGTTGCTACTTCCACAGCAGACGAATCCTTCTCTGGCTCGGCAACTAAAGTTTCTTCCTTTGCTTCATGAGACGGTTCTTTGGATATAAAGCGTAAGTAAGATGCACAAGCCATGGCGTCGTGAATAATTCCACAGTGCCATAAAATCGCTCCAAAAACAGCCCTCACACTCTGAGCTTCTCCAGGTCCAATTGCTTCCTTGTAAGACACATCAAGTATTGGAGTTCCAAATGTGTTTCCACATTCAACTTGCGGTCGAGGGGGCGATCGCAACCGCTCTCTGTCTCTGTAGGCCGATCTCGCTCTAGAAACTCCTCGTTTCTTTCGCTCAGACTTTGGAGTCAGCTTTGCTCCAGTGCTTCGTACCTCTGGAACTGAAGTTGCGGTTCCCGAAGGAATAGAAGTCAAGGATGTCCCAATATTAAAATGAAGCACATTGGATGAAAACGACGAACTCAGAACATTTTGTTCATCAGGAGAAGTCTGAGTTGCAGAAGAAGTTGTGGTTGGAGCAGAAGCCGCGGCTGCTGCAGATTTGTTTCCTTTGTCTGGATTGCTGAATGCTCCAATTCTTTCTTTGACTAGAGATTTTGAAGCTTCCATCACACTCGTGGCTTGTTTAGAGTAACTTCCAGAGGAAGGTCGATTCTCTGTTCCCATTTGGAACCATTTTTGCAGTGCTCCAAGAGGAGTGGAAGATTTCGGTTTTCCTGATTTGTCTTTTGATGAATTATCTCCACTTCCTCCTTCCCCTCCAGCCGAGTCTCCATCTTTCCTTGAGCTAGACTTCTCTGTCTTTTCACCCGAAGAAGGAGCAGTTTCCTCCGAAGGAACTGGAGGCTCGTTACTCTTCTCTGGCATTTCATTGTCTTCGTCGACCTGTCCTCCTCCCTTGGCTACGTCGTTCCCACTATCACGGTCATTGTCACTGGAATTCTGACGGTATAGATTTAGTTGACGGGGCTCCATGGGCATGTTCACATCTGCAGGTCCGATGAACGCTGCTGGTGGAGAAACATTTCTGAAAATACTGGGGGGAACTTGCGACACAACGGAGAAATCGTATCCTTTGTCTGCACTTGCTGATTCTGTGTTCGCCATTTATGACAGAAGACCAGCATTACTTTTAATGTGAGCAGTGTAATTCTTATTATACATAAGTTCATGACATCTCGATGACTTACCAATGTGTCGTAAGTATGTGACATCGCCATGTCCAACTGCCAGTGACCAAGCTTCGCCTTCTGCTGTGAAGCAGAATCTGCGTTGACTCGAGGGATCCAATTTGACCCAGAGACCTTCGTTGCTGAAACACTGCTCAAAAACGAAACAAAATTTGATGTCTTATAATTTCTATAAAAAATTGTTATTTGTTCCTTGCATTATGACTTTTAAAAAAACTAACCTCATCAACTACATAAAACTTGGATCCCATGACAAGAATTCCCACAGGAGGAGATCGAAGACAAGGACGACTTCGTACATTGTGTCCCGACACGCCACACTTAACAACTTGGTACAGACCAGAGCTCGCATTAAGCCGGAGAATTTTCGAACTACTTCAAGACAAAATTATCATACATTGTATTCCTCATTTCATCCAACCTAGAAATGAACTTTCGGTATTCATATCAAGAGAATGTGTACCTATTATCAGTGTTACATTGAGATGGATCATTCAATCTCCTCATATTCACAACACCTTTGTTCTGCTCAGCATTCGCGATTCTCTTCGGACCTTCGACAGGAAAGAGCAGTGTCCTTCCAACATGTTGATTATACTGGAGACACCATCCTTCCAACCGGAAGTTCCTCGTGTGACTACTCTCACAATACGCGTAGAGAGAAAGCTCATCCAATTTCACCCATATCCCATCATCATTATGTATCTCTTGTGTGAACCCGATAACTCCGTTAATTGGAATGCACCCAAGTTGTTCACTCTGTAGTGAAGGGTGAGATCGGATCCTCAACCCAGCCGAGTCTGAAGCTTTGAACTTTCTCTTCTTCAGAAATTGATTATCCGGTGTGTCCTGTATTTCATCGGGTGGTTTTTCAGACGAACAGGACTTCTCCGACCCTTCGTCTACTTCCACCACGTAAGCCTACATGCAAGCATATAAAAGATTCATCGTGTGAGTCATTTATTGAGTCTTTACACCATCCTGTGTGTTATATATCCTTCTTTCAAAAGCCACACGCGAATGTAACATGAGATTGAGTAAAAGCGCTGCTGATCGTTTCATTCTTAATTCTACCTCAGATACTGCGTAGCCATCAACCGTCACACGAAGATGATATGGTCCAGTACAAGACGGTGTCCATGTCGCAGTGTAGTTTCCATTGCTATTTTGTCTCACAATCATTGACTCGGCTGAACGAAAAGCCATTGGAGACAACAGTCTCAACTCTTCGAATGATATGTTCTCATATTCCTACATGAGAGAGAGAGAGAGAGATTAAGATAAAATCCTTTCTCATGGTCTCATTCAAGTTTCATTTATACGTTGTCGTTGCTCATTCATTAACTGCTTGACTTACTTTCATCATCGTAATTGAATGGTATCTCATCTTATCCTTTACTGTAACTTGGTAAGGTACACCAGGAGTACCCTCGCCGGGTTTTCTCGTAGGTAGTCCTTTGTCTATGCTACCATTTCGAGAATAGTGTGAGGCATCCGGGCTTTTCGATGTCATCGATGCATTCGTAAGACTTGAAATCGACCCTGAAAACTGCTGCATGAATGACAAGTCTAAAGACTTCCCATAACCAGAAGCACACGATCTAACAAAACTGGGATCAGACGACATCATCATCGGAACTGCCTTCACTTCAACCTGTTATTGGTACAATTTATTTAAGTGACTTTGGTTTTAAAATATCAAACACGAACTGACACGCTGTCCCATATATTTCTCATCTTTCGCGTATAGACTAATCTATATATGCTGCTGAGAGCTATGTTCACGTATTTCAGAATCAAATGAACCAATTACACTCAGACAGCTTTATTATATATATTTACATATATATATATATATTACGGTTACACACCACAAAATAATAATTACCTGAAGGTTATGGGCCACAACAGGTTCTGAGTATTGATCTCGAGTTATAATGGAGAAAATTACTTGTTTTCCTCTTCGTATGCTCTCCTGGGGTATTATTATCTACATCAGCAGCCACAGAAAGATCAAGCATCAAAGCAATTAGTTTTGTATTAAAATTATTAAATATGACACACACTGCAACCCAATCTGTGTAATTCATTCTGAATGAGGCTTAACCTACAACTCTTCTTAATTTAAAATTCTCTATCTCCGTCCTTACACTGTTCGTGCGAGATTAACTCTCAGTTGATTTTGATTCGAACATTATTATCATTAGTTGCAAACTGCAACCAATATTTTACATTTGTATTTGGCAACTCGTGATCATTTATAAATGTGCATTTAGATACATAGGACGCGCATATTGGCAAACCAGAGATTCACAGAGAGGTGTATTTAAAATCAGCTTGTTATTCTTACATAATAAGAGTCCAAATGAGAAAAAGATGTCCTAGAGAGAACTGCAGGAGGATCTTATATAAACCTAAACCTGTTGAGTCAGTCTAGTTTATTGATAGAAATGTAGCAAAGAGAGATAGAGAGAGGGCTACTTTTCTTCAAATGAACAATGGACTATTTATTCATAACGGCTGCAGAGCAATAATATTTTATAAAGCAGCAGCAGCAGCAGTCTCGGTTTACATAAGAAAATGTCGTTGAACAGCCAAATAAGCCAGGTAACAATCTTTTATCAACTAACGAAGACTATCATGATGATCATGAGATGCTCATCATACCTCGCATTTTTGAGGATCCACAAAAGACTCTGGTTGAAGCCAGTTTGCAAGTCGCTCTCCACTTGTGTTGGCAGTCCGAGATACAAAGTTGGCTATAAACTCTTGTTCCTTTGACTTTCCTCTGTATGGAGATAAATAAGAATTGCATAATGAATTATTGAACATCTCTTACCACAGCAGCATAGAATGTGTAATGTGTTCACAATGAACATTACAATGTACTATAGATTTTAAATACACAAAGCATCAAAGCAAAACATGAAATTAAAATGTTAAAGAAAACAACACACTTTGAAGAAGCTCTATATGATATGTGACTTGAGCTTAAGCCGGATATGGTATTGTACGGTACATTGCATCACTGAAAAATCACATTGTGACCTGACACCGTCTTTCATCTCGTTTACTTCCTTTGAGATGTTTTTAGTGTTTAGAACCACATTCGTCACTCATCTCCGCCGCGTGGAAATAAGACGCATAGCTTTTATCGTGTGATTATACATTATACACACACACACACACTTAAAGCTGAAAATAGTTTTTGAAATGAATATATATTTGTCTGTCAAGAGAGCACACCGTGCATAAACCTGAATGAGTCTTTAAGCTTCACACGGCGACTCGACGAAACGCTCTCGACAGTTTCAGATTTCTCTAAGCTAAGCATTTTAGATTGTAGCAGTGCAGTTTGGTCTGTAGTTTGTCTATAAAAATCTTACGAGTCATATTACACATTTTATTATAATCCGATTCATTAAATACCAACGTCACAACTTCCTAATGGATTCCATGTCTACATGTCTGAAAGTACAATAAACAATTTTAAATAATAATAGCCGAGTTTTATGCTCAGCCAGCGGATAAATATGAGATTCGATGCTGACAAAGCTGACTGAGTGTATATGTGCTTTCTTCCGATACGACTCTCGGTTTGTCATCTTGCTGCCTCGATGCAATCATCAAAGTCCATACTTGGCAGATACGAATACAATATTTTGAGTTTCTTCAACTGTTTCAATACTTACTGTCAAATGTAATGGAAGGTTCTCAAATATCTCACCGTAACAAACCACATGTTCTCAAGAGTAAGCTTTGTTCGTGGTTTAAGTTTTTGCCTTAAGGTTTTAATAAGGCTTAAACATTGTAATTGCTTGACTTTGTCTTTCTTTTGTGACCAACCTATCGAAAAATAGCATGAGTACTTAAGATGTTAGGGGGATAAATAAACCGATCCATCTCGACTGCACTCTACAACATTCGACAGGTATATTGGACCATAGGACGCATAAAATTACACGCAAGCCAACAAATCAAGCCACAACTTTTGAGAGAGTGACACTGCATGAGAAGCTGTGGTTTTTGACGAACACCATATTATTATTTTATTATGTTCTTCATCCATATCTATCCAAATCTTGAATCTAGAGGAAGAATGGATTATTTGTTTCTAACTTTCAAACTCTGTGTGTGTGCGTACATTGTACATTGCTAGTCTCAAAGTTTACGAAGCTGCTTTATATCTACTTATGAAGTTTCAAATTGGTTTTACTTAATAATAATGGTACGAACTGGTATACAACTAAATTGAAATCGATCACGGAAGACGGAACAATTTCTGTTGAGATCAAAGGTGGAACAATATTTATACGCTACTGCCGTCGTATCATCTTCCAAGGGAATTTTTCGATCTCCTATATTGCAGAATCGTTCATTCAGAACTTTTTTTTCATGTTACCAATAGCCTGGGACGTAAATGAACTTAAACAATCACATCTTGTAATCTCATAAGTTCAATATTCTCTTAATTTTCCCAACAGTTGTTAAAAACCATTCCCGTGTGTGTGTGTGCGTTAATACTTAAAACATGACAATGCGTTGTTCTCTATTTCATTTATGTATTAATGTTTTTCGATTAACGACATGGGATAAATGTTCTGCCTGTTGAGTTTTCGTGTTTTCCACTCTACCTTCTTTTTTCATACGACCAGTTAGTTTTCATATTTTTTTACTCCGGTCCACATCTACTTAAACTGATCCGTCAGTAAATGACAGTATATATATACAAACACAACTCAACAGAAAAACAGCATATCCAAGAGAAAGAACAATAACAGCGAGAGAGAGAGAGTCACTCTCACATAAAATATATATCATCTTCTTCTCTGCCACATCTTTATAGACCTGATGATCCAGCGGATTTCAACTTTTTAGGATTCAAGATCAATTAACTTAAGATCCACCTTTTTGCTATGGGACTGAATCTTTGCTCCTGCTGAAGAAGCCCTGAAAGAGAACTATCCCATTTCTAGTTTCTACCGAGATACAATCAGAATTAAACCATGTCGTATCTTTCCTTGAGTTAAGGAAGTGCATATCATGTCCACTCCAGCAAAAAAAGTCAAAAGAAGCTCGCAGAGCAGGTAGTCTAAAAAGCAGAGATAGAAAAGGCACACTAAACCAACTCTCAGGACTAACAATGCTGTCAAGCAGGAGGACTAGGACCATGGACCAGTTGCACTACATGGAAGATTCCCACACTGCCATGCAAATAATATTCGATTCTTCCTTGTCAGAATAACACACACAGACAAACCGTGTATATACCCAAAGCTACTTGTTGGCTCATAGCTTTTTATGAATAGAAACTATTATATGCCTACACAATACTGCTACCATAACATAATACGTTTTCGTGTAGAATGGGATTTGAAATCAACAGAACTGTGAACTAGTTATTATGAAACTCAGAAGAACCTTTACAACTTCAAATGAACCTCATGGATGGAGGTTTACTCTAAAGGTTTTTTTGGAAGCGAAGACAAGTTAGGAGGAGTGGTAGTTCATAGTTGGTTGGAACTGTGGAAATGGTAGTAGTAGCAGTCATAGTAAAGGAAGCATAATAATGAGTTATATAGTTTAAATGCATATTTATACTTATGTCTTATAATATATATGAGGATCATGTTATCTTATGTGAGACCTGCATCACCGGCACATCTTTCTGTTTTGAACGTGGAAAATGTAAAAGAACTGCTGAAGAATACAAACAGGGAGCCACTATAGAAGATGATAACAACAACACACATCTCTACTACTGCTGCATATATATATTGGAAAGTTGGTTGCATGTTGTTACCTAATAAACAGAGAGAGAGAGAGAGAGAGACGATCTTTATAAGAGAAGAAGTAAGTGGGGGAGTGTTGTAGACTGCGTTCGTCAATGAAAGCACCCTCTCTTCTTCCTCGGAGAGGGTTGATTCTGCTTCTGATGCTTATGTGAACCTATGTTGTATGCAGCGTTAGTAGCAAAGTGAATGAAGAAAGGCATGGATTTTTATAGTTGGAAATTGGTACAGAAGAACCCTTATAAGAAGGGGAAGACCGTGTGTAATAACAACTGAATATTCGCTGCGAGTTTCTCTCTCGTTCATCTATAAGCTCTATCCAAATCCAACTACTACTACTATCCATGTATCCATCCTCTTTAATTTCATCGACAAAAAACACTTCGAGGTTTCAACTTGTCGTTGTTGCGAGAGCCGTCCTGTAGACACCATGGTGAGAAAAGCTGATCAGTTTCTCTGAAGAAGAGCATATCGTCAGTTATAGTTGTCAGTTTAGTGGTGGCAAGAAAGAAGAAGAGACTCACACTGTTACGCGTACACTCGAAAGATGAGAAATAAAAAGACAATCTCTCAGCCGAGTGGTTACTTAGCTATCAATCTTCCTTCCTTCAGTTAACTACTTAAACTACATATACACACACGGTTTCCTTATCCCTCTCTTCATCTCCTGTACCAATAATAATAATAACTAATTCACCACTCGCTGTGAATACTACACACTACAAGCGTGTATTACATTTTAGCATTTTACATGCCACCACCCCATATACAATATTGCTTACATATTATATTTATATCGTCCTCAAGAAGTGTCCCACCCATTCACAATTCACATAAAATAAATATCATTTAGTATTTCTAACTCTAACCACGCAGAGAAGCAGAGAGTAATCGATTTCCACGCGGTAGTTAGTGTAGTTGTCATCTTCACTTGTTTAATGGTTGAAAAGTATTTTCATCCCTATCACGTATAGTCACACGAAACGGTGATGGGAAACTATTAAGTCCTCACTTAAAATTAAAGCTACCAACTACTGAAAGACAATTCTGCTTTTAAAAGATACAGCCCAAGATCTGCTCTGCTGCTGTCTACATAGGCGTTCACATTAATTACATACAATAATAACCCAATACGAAGTGAATTTTTAGTTCCTCAATTTCTGCAACAGACAAAAGTAAAGAGAGTAAAAAGAGAACACACAGACTTGCCATTAAATATAGCAAAAAAAGTATATCGTACACAAACCGCAATCACTCAGCTTAAATGTTCGAATGGAGACACATAGTAACTTCATGCAGTTAGTGTAGTTAGTGGCACATGAACCGAGAGTGTGAAGAAATTTCATCGCGCATTCACAGGAATGATGAAGGCCAAGAGTATAAAAGTCTTCGAAGAGAGTGACCGCCGAGACTAAGGAGAATAATAATAATCAA